>CABEBM010000010.1_pt1 | contig 66371 bp, 63 predicted proteins | sample 3132591 | NCBI WGS metagenome assembly CABEBM01 (sample SAMEA5534345, study PRJEB31848) | metagenome | biome: tundra; feature: field; material: soil | place: USA | collected 2013-05 | depth 0.45 m | reverse complement strand
GCCCACCCTCGTCCGCGCCGCCGCCGACCGGCTGACCATCAGCCGGCGGCTGCCGGCTCGAGCACGCGCGGCGCCAGCCCGGCGCATTCGCGCAGCCGGTTGATGTTGGCCAGGTCGGGACCACTGCGATCCTCGCCCGGCACCTCGAGGATCCAGGGGACGCCACGAAGGCGATCGTCCGCGAGAAGCAGGGTGAACGCCTCTGTGCCAATCTCGCCCTCGCCGATGTTGGCGTGGCGGTCGACGTTGCTGCCCAGCGGCCGTCGCGAGTCGTTGGCGTGCACCAGCGCGAGTCGCTCGAAGCCGACGTCGGTAGCGAAGCGGTCGAGGGTCGTCGCCACCTGCTCGGCTGTGCGCACGTCGTAGCCGCTGGCGAACATGTGCTGGGTGTCGAGGCACACGCCGACGCGATCCGAGCCGGCGGCATCGACGATCCGCCCCAACTCCTCGAAGCTGCAGCCGACGCAGCCACCGGAACCGGCGCTGTTCTCGACGACGAGTTTCGCCGGCGAATCCGGAGCGCGCTCGAGCACCTCGCGCAGGGCGGTGCCCATCTGCTCGAGCATGCCGTCGAATCCGGCGCCGAGATGCGAGCCGGGATGGAAGATGACGCCGTCGGCGTTGAGCTGTTCGGCGAGCTGCATGTAGTGCACCAGAGAGCCGATCGACTGGCGCAGCAGCTGGTCCTTGGGCGTGGCCAGGTTGATCAGGTACACGGCGTGCATGTAGTGACCGCGCATTCCCGCCGCGGCGTAGCTGGTGAGATATTGCTTGCGCACCTCGGGGTCGAGGCGCAGCGGACGCCACATCTGCGCCGGCGTCGGGTGCGTCTGGAACAGGTCGGCGCCGATGGCGGCGGCCCTGTCGACGGCGGTGTGGATGCCACCGCGGCATGACACATGGGCGCCGATCAGCATGCGCGGATTGTCGCAGGGCGGCGCGCCCGACCGAGCCGCCAGCCCGGCCTGACGGATTGGTATCGTTGAGTTGACATGGAAGACAAGACTGAAGAGCAGGTCTCCTGGTTGGACGTCGGACCACATCTGCCGGTCATCGCCAGTGACGGTCAGGAGGTCGGTCACGTTCTCGAGGTGGCCGCGTTGGCGGCGGAGGACATCTTCCACGGCATCGTGTTTCAGCACCACGGCCGAGGGCGCACCTACCTGGCTCCGGCGTCCGACGTTGCGCGCATCACCACTCGCGCCGTGTATCTGACCGTTGACGCCGGCGCCGCCGAAGGTTACGAAGAGTTTCACCAGCTTCACGTGTCGCGACTCGGCCTTCGCGGGATTTTCCGCTGGAAGCACATGGGCTGGACGGACTCGCCAGAGTAGGTCTCGCTCCAACGACGTGACCTGCGCTCAGCGGGAGAATTCTAGCCACACCGCGGCGATGACGCCGAGCACGACCACCGCCAGCCGGAGCGGCTGATCAGGAACACGCCGCCCCGCGGCCGCGCCGATCCGTCCGCCGACAAGCGTCGACGGCGCCAGCACCAGTGCGTATCCCCAATGGACCGGCGCGAAGATCGCGAAGGCGATGCCCGACACCAGGTTCATGACACCCGCGAGGGGCACCTTGATGGCGTTGAGGCGCTGGAAAGTGTCCTCGATGGTGATGGCGAGAAGCGCGATGACCACAACGCTCACCGCCGCACCGAAGTAGCCACCGTACACAGCGGTCACCAGGACGCCGGCGCGCAGCAAGGTGGTCCGGCTGCCGTGTCGTCCCTCGAGCAGGCGCGCGATGTGCCGCTGGGCGAGGAGCAGAGCGCACGCCAGCACGATGAGGATGGGCACCACCTTCTCGAAGGCGCGAGCCGGCGTGGTCAGCAGCAGCGTGGCACCGGCCGCGGCGCCGACCACGGTGAACGGCAGCAGGACGAGCATCCGGCCGCGCTGACCGACCAGTTCGCGGCGGTAGCCGATGGCGCCGCCCAACCCCGCTGGCGCGATGCCGACGGTGTTGGTGACGTTGGCGTCGAGCGGCGGCAGTCCGAGGGCGACGAGCAGCGGGAAGGTCAGCAGCGAGCCACCGCCGGCAATGGTGTTGGCGGTGCCGGCGACCAACCCGCCCACCATCACCAGCAGCGCGTCGCGCAGGCTCATCGCGGCGCCGGCCGCGCGGCTACTTGCCGCCGCCGAGGAACGGTATCCCGTACGTCTCCAGCCGCGAGCCGACTGACGATGGCCACACCTCCGCGATCGCGTCGGCGGTCCAGCCCCCGTCGCGGTACGCCGCACTGATCTCCTGCGGGTGTGCCCACAGCGACAGCTTGTCGCCACCGAGCCCGATGCACTGGCCGGTGACCTCCTTGGCCGCGTCCGAACAGAGGAACACGAGCAGCGGCGCCACGTCCTCAGGCATTCCCATGCCCATCTGCTTGCGGATCAGGTCGGGCAGCGGCTCGCCCTTCTCCGCGGCGTCGACCATCTCGGCCATGCCGGGGATGCTGGCGATCATCCGGGTGATCGCGTTGGGGACGATGGCGTTGACGGTGATCTCGGCGCGGGCCAGCTCCATCGCCCAGGTGCGCGCGAACGCGGCGATCCCCGCCTTGGCGCCGGCGTAGTTTGTCTGCCCGAAGTTGCCGCGCTGGCCGGCCCACGACGAGACGACCACGATCCGCCCGCCACGGCCCTGCTCGCGCATGCGCACGGCAGCGGCACGCGCGCAGGTGAAGGTGCCGCGCATGTGCGTCTCGATGACCGAGTCGAAGTCCTCGTCGGTCATCTTCCAGAGGACCTTGTCGCGGAGGATGCCCGCGTTGGTGCACATGATGTCGATGCCACCGAAGCTGTCCACCGCCTTCTGCACGAGTCGCTCCGCGGCCTCCGTCCCGCCCACGGGTACGACCTCGGCGACGGCCTTGGCGCCGCCGTCGGTCAGTTCCTTGACGGTCTGCTCGGCGACGTCGGCGTCGACATCGTTGATGACCACGGCGGACCCCGCCTCCGCGAGGGCGCGGGCGTAGGCGCGGCCGATACCGCGACCGCTGCCGGTGACAACGGCGACCTTTCCGTCGAGATTCATGGCTCCTCCCTGGGCTGACGTGGTAAGCGCACGCCGCGGGCGCGTCGCTGCGCGGCACATTGTCGCGGTCGTGTCTCCCTCCGCGCCTCAGCCCCCGAGGCGGCCGCCGGTGGCGATCTCGGCGATGACGTAGCCGACCCAGGGCAGCGCGGCGAGAGCCAGCCATCGGCCTCGGGCGGCCCCGTTGCGCAGGAGGACGAAAAGGGTGGCCGCGACGGCCATGGTGAGCAGCCCGCTCAGCACCCCGCTGAAGTTGGGCCTCCAGGGGGTGAAGGTGAGGCCGATGAAGCCGAGGACGCAGGCCTGGAAGGCCGCCGACCCGGCGACATTGCCGAAGGCCAGCCCGTCGTCCCCGCTGCGCACCCAGAGCACGCTGTTGAACGTCTCGGGCAGCTCGGTGGCCAGCGGCACCACGATCAGCGCCAGCGTCAGCGGGTTGGCGTGGAGCGCGGCGGCGGTGTCGCTGAGCGCGCTGACGAAGAGGTCCGAGCCGACGATCAGGATGGCCACCGAGATCAGCAGCTGCAGAGTCACCCCCCAGCTCGCCGGCTGGCCGCTGGCGCGCCGGAGAAGGTGCAGCGGCTCGGGCATCTCCTCCGACGGGCCGCCGCCACGCAGGGTGGCGCGCACGTAGAGCGCGTAGGTGACCAGCAGCCCGATCCCGACCGCGACGCGGGCGGCGTCGGGGAGCAGGATCGACACCAGCACCACCGAGAACGCCCCGAGGAAGACGCCGAGGTCGCGGCGGGCCTGGCCGGGATCGATGCGCAGGGTGCGGTCGCGGCGCAGCATCACGGCCAGGCCGGTGATGCCGACACCGACGCCGAGCAGGAGGAACGGCGAGCCCAGCACCGCGCCGCTGGCCACGGACGTGGCCGAGGGCTGCCGGCTGATCAGGGCCACGACCGGCACGAACGTCTCCGGCAGGGAGGTGCCCAGCGCGGCGAGGAGGCTGCCGGTGGCGCCGCTGGCGAGCTTCATGCGGAACCCCGCCCACTCGACGGCGTTGGTGAACAGCTCGGCCGCCGCCACGATGAGCAGCAGCCCGCCGCCGAAGAGGAGCGCGGACCTCACGGCCGTCGCCTGTGCAGGCGATCCACCGGGCTGCGCATCCAGTTGGTGCCGAAGGTGGCGACCTGGCGGATGGTCACCGGCTGCACGCGGTGCACCGGCGGGGCGCCCTCGGAGCGGGCCAGCGCGTCGTACACCCGCTGCCGGCACCACGGAAACGTAGTGCGGGGGATGTGGTCGGCGGTGACGAACATCGTCCGCCAGGCCTCGATGCTCCAGCGCGGCTGGCCCCCCGCCACCTCGGCGAGGAAGACGACGTCGGCCGCGTTGCGCAGTCCGCTCCACGAGTACACCCCGACCAGGCCGCGGATGTTGACCTGGTAGCCGGTCTCCTCCTCAGCCTCGCGGACGGCGGTCTGGGCGGGATCCTCGTCGGCCTCGACGTGGCCGCCGGGCAGCTCCCACCCGGGCGGGAGGGGTCGCAGCTGGAGCAGCACCCGGGGCCCGTCCACGATCGCCACCTGGGCGCCCTGCACCGGCCAGGCGACCCCGTCCACGACCACCTGCGAGGGGCGCTCGGGCCGGCGGTCGCGGCGGATCAATCTAGCTGCACGCGCTTGGGGCGCCGTGCCGCGCCACCACCCTTGGCGGCAGGGGTGCGGCGCGCCCGTGGCCGGCGGGGGCTGCGGGTGCTGTTGTGCTCGATGATCACCGCCACAGCGAGCAGCAGCTCGCGCTGGGCGTTGAGAAGGTGGAGCTGTGCCTCGGGTGGGACGAACTCACCGAGGGACGCCGCCAGCATCCGGGTGATGTCGGCGATGAGCTTGGCGGGGTCGACGGAGGTGGGGGCGCTCATTTCTCGGCCCCGGCGAACGTGACCCGGAGCATGCCCTCGTCCAGCCTCCCCTTGGTCACCCGGGTTCCGTTGAGGACGCGGGGCAGGCTGATCTCGCGCTTGTACGGCCCCACGCTGACGAACAGCTCGCCGGGGCGATGGGTGATGTCGACCTCGTCCTTGCTGACGAACGGCAACTGGAGCTGCAATTCGTAGCCTGTGCCCACCTTCTTGAGGTGCTGCGACACCGTGGTGTGGAAGCGCTGGCTGGGATCGGTGCCGGCGAAGATCGACTCGGCCATCTCGCCGAGGGATTCGAGGCCGACGATCTCGTGGTCGAAGAGTGGTGTGCGCCGGATCGGGACCGGAGAGAACGCAGTGTCGACCAGCGCGTCGTACTTCTTCTGGGACCGGTGCCAGGCGTCGAAGTACTCGTCGGTGACCTCCTCGGGAAGCACGCGATTCACCACCACGAGGTCGGTCAGGTAGTCGTACAGGCAGAGATAGGTGAATGCCCGCTGCGCCTCCTTGACCACCATCTTCTCGAGGTTGAGCACCAGCCGGACGGTGCACACCTTGGGGTCGCCGAGAATGTTCTTCATGCTATCGAGGTCGAAGAGGAGGTCCTTGATGTGGCCGAAGATGTCGTCGGTGGGCAGCGGGATGTTGGTGAACGGCTGCACCATCGGCCTGGCCATTTTCCACACCTTGCGCTCCAGCGGGAAGATCTTGGTCAGGTACCAGCGGGCCACGTCGGGAAAGGCCAGCAGCTGCAGGGTCTCGCCCGTCGGCGCGCAATCGACGATGACCACGTCGTAGTTGCCCTGCTCCTTGTGGCGCTTGATCCACATCAGGCTGGCCACCTCCTCCATCCCCGGCGGCGTGGCCATCTCCTCGGCGACGAAATCGTCGACGCCCCACGACGCGAACAGCGACATCAGGTAGCGATGGACGCGGTCCCAATGCTCCTCCATCTCGTGCAGGGCGTTGATCTCCTGAGCGTCGAGATTGGGAGCGATGTTGGTGGGGTGGTCACCCAGCACGACGTCGAAGGAATCACCGAGCGAATGGGCGGCGTCGGTGGAGATGACCAGGGTGCGATGGCCGAGCTTGGCGCAGGCCACCGCGGTCGCGGCCGCCACCGTCGTCTTGCCCACGCCACCCTTGCCGGTGTAGAGGATGACCCGCACGACGCCTACTTGACGACGTTGCTGACGATGATGTCCGCAACGATGATGAGCGCGATCATCAGGGTCGCGATGATCGCCACCCGGCGAAGATCCGCGGGCACGTAGGGGACCCGGTCGAACGGGATGGCGGCGTCCTCGGACTCGAGCGGCTGGATGAACCCGGAGGCCTGGGCGCGACCGGGGCGAGCCCGCACGGGCGCTGCGGCACGGGAGACGCGCTCGACGCGGCGGCGACCCGGGTCCGCTGTCCCCAGGTCGACCGCGACGGATGCGGCCGCGAGGGACGCGGTCGTTTCGGCCTCGAGGGCCTCAAGAGCCTCCACCGCGGAGGGGGTGTCCGTCGGCTGGAGGTCCTCGGCCTCGACGGCCACGCCCGTGGGCGCGCTCGCGGTTGGCGGCGCCACCGAGGGTCCTGGGCGGCGTGCGACCGCGCGCTGCTTCTGCTTGCGTGTCTTCTTGGCCATGGGCGCGGCCAAGAGTATCGGATCGCGCGCGAGGCGGAGACCGCCGGCGCGACCTGCCCGCGGAGGCGATCCCGCCGCGGTCCCACGACCCCCAGCATGCTGTGGTAGGGTGCCGCAGGAACCACAAGATGTTGGGGGTGCCCCATCATCGGAACCACGGGCGGCAGGCGCCGGGACCCCGCACCTTCCCTGCTTCACGTCTCAGTTGAGGCTGAACTCATCCGGCGCCTGCCGGCCCTGTGGCAGAGGGCACGGCACCTCTGACAGATATTTCGCGTCGCGGCGAGAATGGCGCGGTGCTCCCCCCGAGTTCGCAGCTCAGACGTTGAACCGAAAGTGGACGACGTCGCCGTCGCGGACGACGTAGTCCCTGCCCTCGAGCCGCTGCTTGCCCTGCTCGCGCAGCGCGAGATAGGAGCCCGCGGCGAGCAGGTCTTCGACATCGCTCACCTCGGCGCGGATGAATCCCTTGGCGAAGTCGGTGTGGATGCTTCCCGCGGCGTCGACCGCGGTGAGGCCGCGGCGAAGTTCCCAGGCCCGCACCTCCTTCTCACCGGCGGTGAAGAAGGTGATCAGGTCGAGCAGGTCGTGGGCGCGCTTGGCGAGGCGGTTGAGGCCGGGCTCGGCGATGCCGAGATCGGCGAGGAAGGCGGCGCGATCGGCGGCCTCGAGCTCGGCCAGCTCCGCCTCGATGCGCGCCGAGATCGCGATCGCCTCACCACCGCTCTGCGCGGCGCGGGCGCTGATCGCCGCGGGAACGTCGCCCGCTGCCGCGGCGTCTTCGGCGACGTTGACGACCACGACCAGGGGGGTCGCAGTGAGCAGCCACAGCTCGCGGAGGTCCTCACGCTCGGTGCTGCTCAGCGTCATGGTGCGCACCGGGTTGCCGCCGTCGAGGTGATCGCGGACGCGCTGCAGCAGCGCGATCAGCTCGACGCCCTTCTCCTTCTGCAGCCGCACCGTCTTCTCCGCTTTGTCCAGCCGCTTGGTGACGCTCTCGAGGTCGGCGAGCTGCAGCTCCAGCTCGATGACGTCGATGTCGCGCAGCGGGTCGACGCTGCCCTCGACGTGGGTGACGTCCTCATCCGTAAAACCGCGCACCACCAGGGCGATGGCGTCGCATTCGCGGATGTGCCCGAGGAAGCGGTTGCCGAGACCCTCGCCGCGACTGGCGCCGCGCACCAGGCCGGCAATGTCGGTGAAGGTGACGGTGGCGGGGATGACCTTGGGCGGTGCGAACAGCTCGGCCAGCCGGTCGAGGCGCTGGTCGGGCACCGAGACCATGCCGGTGTTGGGCTCGATGGTGGTGAACGGGTAGTTGCCGACCACAGCCCCGGCCATGGTCAGCGCGTTGAAGAGCGTGGACTTGCCCGCGTTGGGAAGCCCGACGATGCCCACCGAGAGGCTCATCGCACCCCCTCCGTCAGCGAGGGCGCGCCGCAGCGCACCTCACAGCAGCTCGAGCTCGAACGCCCGGTGCAGCGCGCGCACCGCGTCCTCGATGCGATCGCGGTCGATGATGCACGTCACCCGGATCTCGCTGGTGCTGATCATCCGGATGTTGATCGACTCGTGCGCCAGCGTCTCGAAGATGCGCGCGAACACCCCGGGCGTGCCGAGGATGCCACTGCCCACCACGGTGACCTTGGCGATGCCCTGGTCGGCGTCGTAGCCGGCCGCGCCGACGTCGGCCGCGACCCGCTCCAGGACAGGGCGCGCCCGCGACAGCTCCGACTCCGCGACGGTGAACGAGAGGTCAGTGTGCCCGGAGTGACTCACGTTCTGCACGATGATGTCGACGTTGATGTGGGACTCGCCGAGCGGTCCGAACACCGCGGCGGCGATGCCGGGGCGATCGGGCACGCCGAGGATGGTCACCTTGGCGACGTCTGTCTCGTGGGCGATGCCGCGCACCTTGGGACGGTCTTCCATCTCTCCATGCCTGCGAATCAGCGTGCCGGGACCATCGCCGAAGGCGGAGCGAACCCGGATCGGCATGGAGTATGCCTCGCCGATCTCCACGGCCCGCGGGTGCATCACCCCGGCGCCGGCCGCGGCCATCTCGAGCATCTCGTCGTAGCCGATGCTGGCGATGGGGCGGGCGTCCTCGACGACCCTGGGGTCGGCGGTGAGGATGCCGGCGACGTCGGTGTTGATCTCGCACTCCGCCGCGTGGAGCGCGACGGCGAGGGCGACGGCGGTGGTGTCCGAGCCACCACGTCCCAGCGTGGTCACGTCGAGCTGGTCGGTGGCGCCCTGGAACCCGGCGACGATCACCACCCGTCCGGCGCCGAGCTGTTCGATGACGCGATGCGGGACGATGTCGGTGATCCGCGCCTTGCGGTGCGCGCCGCTGGTGCGGATCCCCGCCTGCATCCCGGTCAGTGACACCGCGTCGACGCCGCGTGCGTGCAGCGCCATGGCGAGCAGCGGCGCGGTCACCGTCTCACCGGTGCTGAGCAGCATGTCCATCTCGCGCGACGGCGGGTCGACGTCGAGTGTGTGGGCGAGCGCGATCAGCTCGTTGGTCGTGTCGCCCATGGCGCTGACCACGACGACGACATCCTCGCCGCCGGCGCGCGTGCGGGCCACTCGCTCGGCGACGTCACGGAGGTGTTCGACGCCGGCAAGGCTGCTGCCGCCGTACTTCTGGACGACGACGCTCACGGGCGCACGTCCACGCGGGCGCCGAAGTTGCGCGGGCGCAGCAGCAGCACCACCCCAGGCACCTCCAGGCGGGCGGCGGCGTCGCGCAGCGCCGCCTCGACGGGAGCGGGATTGCGCGCGGTCAGGGCGAGGATCGATGGCCCCGCGCCCGCGAGGCAGGCCCCGTCCGCGCCGCCGGCGTACGCGGCCTCGATGAGCGCGGCCATCGCGGGGAACAGGGCGCCGCGCTGGGCCTGGTGCCAGCGGTCGTCCATCGCCTCGCGCAACGACGCGTACTCGCGCAGCAGCAGGGCGCGCACCAGCAGTGCGCACCGCGAGGCGTTGAAGATGGCGTCCTCGCGAGAGAACGAGGTTGCCACCGCCCGCCGCGCCTCCTGGGTCGCCAGGCGGAGGTCGGGGGCGAAGACGATGGCGTGGAGCTCGTCGGGCACGTCGCAGCGCTGCGGGGCCGCCCCCGGGGCGCAGATCGCCAGGCCACCGAGCAGTGCTGCCGCGGCGTTGTCGACGTGTCCCTCGAAGTGGCGCGCGCACTCGAGGATGGTCACCTCGTCCCAGGGCGCGCGGTGCAGCGCGACGGCCGTGAGGATGCCGCTGAGCGTGGCGGCCGCGCTCGAGCCCAGGCCACGGCCCATGGGGATGGCGTTGACGCAGCGAAGCCTCACGCCCCGCTGTTCGGTGGGGACCTCGAGACGGGAGCACACCTCGCTGTACGCGCGCGCCACCAGGTTGCGCGCCAGGTCGAGCAGCTCGGCGTCGGCGTCGGCGTCGCCGTCGATGGCGATGCTGACCACGTCGTCCCCGGTGCTCTCCGCGAACACCTCGTTCTGCAGCTGCAGCGCCAGCGCCAGCATGTCGAACCCCGGGCCGAGGTTGGCGACGGTCGCCGGAACGCGGACCGTCGCCCTCATCGCAGTCCCAGCGCGGCGCCGATGGAGGCCACGTCAGCCTCGACGGGCGTCGGGGCGCGCAGGCCCTCGGCGGCGATCCCCGCGTCCTTGAGCCCGTTGCCGGTGAGCACGCAGACCGCGGTGCTGCCACGAGCCACCACGCCGTCGGCGACCATGGCGCGCAGCACCGCCAGTGACGCCGCCGAGGCCGGCTCGCAGAAGACACCCTCGATGCTCGCGAGGTCGCGCTGGGCCTCGAGGATGGCGGCGTCGTCGACCGCGGCGATCGCCCCCTCGGACTGGTCGCGCGCGTCGATGGCACCCTGCCACGACGCCGGGTTGCCGATGCGGATCGCGGTGGCCACCGTGTCCGGTTGCGCAACCGGGTGTCCGAGCACCAGCGGCGCGGCGCCGGCGGCCTGGCCACCGATCATGCGCGGCAGGCGGCTGCACAGACCGTCGGCGAAGTACTCGCGAAAGCCCCGCCAGTAGGCGGTGATGTTGCCCGCGTTGCCGACCGGGATGGCGAGCACGTCGGGCGCGTCGCCGAGCTCGTCCACGATCTCGAATGCGGCTGTCTTCTGCCCCTCGATGCGGTGCGGGTTGACCGAGTTGACCAGCGTGACCGGCAGCTTGCCGGCGAGCTCGCGCACGGCGGCAAGCGCCTCATCGAAATTGCCGTTGATGGCCAGAACCTCGGCGCCGTGGACCTGCGCCTGCACCAGCTTGCCCATGGCGATGCGCCCCGACGGGATCACCACGATGGTGCGCAGTCCGAAGCGGGCGCCGTATGCGGCCGCCGAGGCGGAGGTGTTGCCGGTGCTGGCGCAGACCAGCGCCCGACTCCCCGCCTCGAGCGCCCGCGCCACCGCGACCACCATGCCCCTGTCCTTGAACGACCCCGTCGGGTTGAGCCCCTCGACCTTGAGGTGCAGCGAGGCCAGGCCGAGTTGCTCGCACAGTCGTGGCGCGGGGATGCACGGCGTCTCGCCCTCGAACAGCGTGATCCGCGGCGTGTCGGCGGTGACCGGCAGCCGCGATGTGTAGCGCGCGATCACCCCCTGGCGGATGGCCATCAGCCGCCGCCCACGCAGTCCATCACCGTCTGCACGCCGTCGACCACCGCCAGGGAGTCCAGTGTCTCCGTGGCGCGCTCGAGCATCTTCCGCTGGACGGGGTCGGTGAGCAGGGCGAGGTCTCCGCCGGGAGCGCCAAGCGACGCGGTCACCGGGATGCCGCGATCCTCCAGCGCCTGGATGACCAGCTCGCCGGCCTCGGCGACGCCGCGCAGGCGAACCCGCATGTAGCCGCGGCGCTCGACGGCGCCGTCGTCGCCAGCGACCAGATTGTTGCTGGGGAGCTCCGGCGCGTGCCCCGGCGCTCGCAGCGTGGCGACGATGTCGGACAGCACCGCGCTCGCCGTGCTGTCGCCACCGGCGCCAGGCCCGCGCATGGTCACCGACCCCGCCAGGTCGGAGCGGAGGACGAGCGCGTTCTCGGCGTCGTCGACGCCGCACAGCGGGTGCCCGGGGAGGACGACGGTGGGGCGCACCGAGAGGGCGACGCCGGCGCCGGTGCGCTGGGCGTGGCCGACCAGCTTGACGGCGCCCCCCAGGCCGCGGGCGCAGGCGACGTCGGCGGCGTCGACGGCACCGATCCCCGTGGTGTCGACCGACTCGATGGTGAGCGGCGAGTCGAACGCCAGCCGGCTCAGCAGGAGCAGCTTGGCGGCGGCGTCGTGACCGTCGACGTCCGCACTCGGGTCGGCCTCGGCGAAGCCGCGGGCCTGCGCCTCCGCGAGCGCCTCGGCGAAGCTGATGCCGCCGGTCTCCATGCGGCTGAGGATGACGTTGGTGGTGCCGTTGATGATCATCGCCATGCTGCTGACACGGTCCCCGCGAAGGCTGTCGCGGAGCAGCGCCACCACCGGCAGGCCGGCGCCCACCGCAGCCTCATAGCGCAGCGAGACCCCGCGGTCGGCGGCCAGGGCGGCCAGCTCCAGCCCGTGCGCGGCCAGGGCCGCCTTGTTGGCGGTGATCACGGGTTTGCCCGCGCGCAGCGCCCGCGCCATCAGCGACGTGGCCCGGTCGACGCCGCCCATCACCTCGACGACCACGGCCACGGCATCGTCGTCGACCAGCCCCTCCGGATCCGCGTCGAGGGCCACGCGCGGCAGCGCCACCTCGCGGGGTCGCGCCGGGTCGCGGACGGCCACCCGGCGCAGCGCGGGTGTGACACCGGCACGGCGGCCGAGCATTTCCCACTCCGCGACGAGGCGCCGCGCCACGGCCGCGCCCACCGTGCCGAGCCCGATCAGACCCACGCCGACCACTGCCGTCATCGCGGCCGAAGTCTAGGGGTGGGGCGTGCCGTGGCCACCGCCGGGTGGCGGCGGGCCGCGCGGCTCAGATCAGGTGTCGCTTCCAGGCCAGCAGCACCGCGGCGGCGCGGTCACGGCAGCCGAGCTTGGTGAAGATGTTGCTGACGTGCGTCTTGATGGTGTTCTCGCTGACGAACAGCGAGACCGCGATCTGGGCGTTGTTGTGGCCGTCGGCCATGAGCCGGAGCACCTCACACTCCCTGGCGGTGAGGCCGCCGTCGTCGCGGGCCGCGTCGACCATCTCCGGGTCAAGCAGTGACTCGCCCCGCGCGACCGCACGGATCGCGCCTGCCAGCTCCTCGCGGGACGAGTCCTTGAGGAGGTAGCCGCGGGCCCCGGCCCGCAGCGAGGGGAAGATGTAGTCCTCGTTGCGGTAGGTGGTGAGCACGATGACGCGTGCGTCGGGGTTGTCGGACCGGATGCGGCGGAGCGCCTCGATGCCGTCGAGGATGGGCATCTGCACGTCCATCAGGGTGATGTCGGGGTGCTCGCTGCGCGCCAGCAGCACCGCCTCGGCGCCGTCGGCGGCCCTTCCCACCACCTCGATGTCGTCCTCCAGCTCGAGCATGGTGCAGAGACCCTGGCGAACCACTGGGTGGTCGTCGGCGACGAGCACGCGGATCACGCCGGCACCGCGGCGGCGTCGCCAAGCGGCACCTGCACCGCCAGGGCGGTGCCCTTGCCGGGAGTGCTCATCACCGTCAGCGTACCGCCGGCGAGGCGGGCGCGCTCGGCCATGCCGATGAGCCCGAACGATCCGGCCCGGGCATCGCCGCCGGCGACGAAGCCGCGGCCGTCGTCCTCGATGGTGAGGCGCACCTCGTCCTCGACGCGGCGCAGGCGCACCTCCACCCGGCCGGCCCCGCTATGCCGGGCCACGTTGGTGAGCGCCTCCTGGAGGATGCGGAGCAGGGCCACCTCGGCGGCCGGAGCCAGCGCCAGCGGGGGGCGGATGCCGTCGGAGTGGAAGCTGGCCGTAATCCTGCTCCGCTTGCGCCAGTTCTCGACCTCGGCGGCAAGCGCCGCAACCAGCCCGGTCGCGGCCAGCGGGGTGGGCCGGAGATCCCACACCGAGCGGCGCGCCTCCTGTAGGGCGGAGCGGGCCATCCCGCGAGCCGTTTCCACGGCGCGGTGGGCGCGGTCGGCGTCCCTGGCCACCAACCCCTCGGCGGCCTCGAGCTGGAGCACGACGGCGGTGAGCTGCTGGGCGAGCGTGTCGTGGATCTCCCTGGCGAGCCGGGCTCGCTCGGAGAGGACGGCGGTCTTCTGACTCTCCGCCGAGAGCGCCGCCGTTCGCAGCGCCAGGCCGGCCTGGTCGCCGATGGCGCGGAAGAGCCGCAGCGTCTGGTCGGCGGGGCGGCGGCGCCCGATGCGCACCACCAGTGCTCCCAGGGCGCCGTCTCCGCTGGTCAGCGGCACCGCGATGAGGCGGTCGCGCTCGTCGACGAGCTCGATCAGCGCGGCCTCCTCGACCGCCCGCGCCGCGGCCCCGGCGAGCGCCTCGTCCGGCGCCGGCGGCCTCTCCTGTCCCCCCGCCATGGCGTACAGCCGGCCCTCGCGCACCAGGTATCCCCGAGCGTCCTGGGCAGGTGCGATGGCGCGGAGCGCGCTGAGCGCGCCGCCGATGATCTCGTCGGGGTCCAGGGAACGCGTCAGCGAACCGGCCAGGTCGTTGAGGGCGACAAGCTCGTCGTTGCGGGCGTGCAACTCACGGGTACGCGCGGCCACTCTCCCCTCCAGCTCGCGCGAGGCGGCGAGGATTGCGTCCCGCGAGGTGTTGATGTCCTGGCGCATCCGCTCGAGCGAGTCGGCGAGGCCACCCACCTCGTCCTGGCCCTGCGGGGGGACGGCCTCGTCGGTGTGGCCCTCAGCCAGCCTGCCGGCGGCGGTGGTGAGCGCCCGGACAGGCACCACCAGGCGGCGGGCCAGCACGGTCGCCAGCAGGAAGGCCAGCAGGAGAAGGAGCAGGAGCACCGGGAGCGCCTCGAAGTAGAGGCGGTGGATCCCGCTTTCGACGCCGCGACTCAGGGCGGCGAGGTCGGGCTCGAAATCGCTGACCGGGACGACGGTGGCGAGGATCCAGTGGCTGGTGTACACCGGCGCCGCGATGAACTCGCGCGGCGAGCCACCGATCTGGGCCTGGAGCACCGTGAAGCGGCCGGTCCGCTCGAGCGTGTGCAGCGAGCTGGCGAACCCCGCGCTGGGTGACGTCGACAGGAAGGCCCCCGCAGCCTGCGCCGGCAAGGAGAAATCGCGGCTGAGGTCGCCGGTCCCGGCGAGCACCATGTTGCTGCTGCTCAGCAGGATCGCGTCAGCGGAGGTCGCGTCGGTCACAGCGGGGGTCAGGATGTCCCCGGTGAGCTTGGTGAGGGAGACGTCGACCCCGACCAGGGTGTCGCCGTCGGCCAGCGGCATCCACACGGTGACCCCGTTGTTGCCGTCCTCCATGGTGGGGTAGGCATCAGTCCAGTACGGGCCCTGCACCGACTGGGGGGTGCCGGGCTGCACCCAGTCGGTGGAGCCCTCGTCGGAGGTCGCCATGCGTGTCTGCGAGGCGGCGAAAACGTCCTGTGATCCCCGCACCTCGGGCAGCGCGGGGGTGAGCCGATGGGCGGCGAGCGCGCCGGCGATGTCGAAGCCGGGCACGGTGAGGAGCATGCCGATGCTGCGGCGCATGACCCACGCGGTCTCGACCTCGGGGTAGGCGCGCCGGATCCCAGCCATCGAGGTACCCAGCGAGCCGGCCGCCTGGGCTGCAGGGGCGGTGGCGGCCTCGGTCCCGACCCGCGCCAGCAGCGTCTGCGACCCTGATCCGGTGTACTCAACGGCGCCGGCGTTGACCAGCGGGCCGGGCAGCGAGGCTGTCGCGGGGACCGCGGAGAGGGCTCTGGTCATCTCGTCGCGAAGCTGGCGGACCTCGGCGGCGATTGCGGCGAGCCGCGCGTCCGCCAGCCTGCCGCGGTCGGTGACCGCGGTCTGCTGGCGGCTCTCGAGGTCGCCGCGGATGGTCCGGTGGGCCTCGTCGACCGTGCGGCTGGTGATCCCGCCGAGGTCGGCGGCGACGAGCAGCCCGAACACGGCAAGTGGCAGCAGGGCGACCAGGACCATCCCCGCGAGGAGTCGGTCGCGAAAGCGATGGCGCGGGTCCAGGACCAGCCGCCGCGGGAATCTCACAGCCACCTCACCCGATCTGAGATCGCGAGTATAGAGGTGGCCGGCCCGATTCCCGGCTCCGAGCCGCAAAAGATCACCCCAACGGGGGATGCGGGGTGCCGCCGGCCTGCGCAGAATGGCAGTCCGCCGGGGACGCTCATGTCCACGATCGGTGAACAACGGCCGTGAAGGGCCGACAAGGGAGAGCGTGCATGGGCAAATCGCGATTCGGACGCCGGTTGTGGGGAACCGTCGGCGTCGTCAGTCTTTTCATCGCCGCGTGTGGTGGAGGCAGCACCTCGAGCTCAGGCCCCGCCTCGGCCGTCCCGGCGACACAGGACCCCAACGCAGTCGCCGGAGGCACGTTCAACCTCGGTGTGTGGCAGGAGCCCAGCAGCTTCCTCGCCGCCGGCATCACCGACAGCCTGACCTTCTCGTATCTGATCGACTCGCCGGTCACCGAGGGACTCCTCTGGTACCGCTCGGCGAACGAGACGAGCAGTGCCAAGTCGCTCGCCGACTACTGGGCGCCTGACCTCGCCACCGAGGTTCCGACCACGGCCAACGGCGACGTCAAGACCAGTGGCTGCGCCAACGCCAAGGCCAGTATGTGCGTGACCTGGAAGCTCCGCCAGGGCGTCAAGTGGCACGACGGCAGCACCTTCGGGCCCACCGACGTCTGCGACACGTTCCAGATGTTCTTCCTCAAGTACGGGCTCACCAACAACAACCCGACCGCCCTACTCAGCACCAGCGGCTGGGACCAGACCATCAAGTGCACCGCGGACGCCACCGCGTACACCGCGACGATCGACTTCAAGTCGATCTACGCGCCGTACCTGGGCCTCGGCTCGGGCACCTACGGCATCCTCCCCGCATCCGTCCTCGACAAGGCCCTCGCCGGCAACGCCGACGTTGAGAAGCAGATGAACACGTTCGACTTCACGTCGGCCAACCCGGCTGCCTTCAAGGGCACCTCGACCCTCGATCTGGCGATCGACGGCACCGGCCCGTACGTGTTCCAGAGCTACACCCAGGGCAAGGAGATCGTCTACGTCATCAACCAGCACTACTGGAACAAGGACCATCAGCCGCACATCCAGAAGCTGGTCTTCAAGATCGAGGCCGACCTCACCTCCGAGGTCAACGCGGCCAAGGCGGGCGACGTCGACATGGCGTTCGACATGCGCCTCTACAACCTGCAGGGCCTGATCACGGCGTCGACGGCGTCGGCGCCGAAGATCAAGGTTCAGACGATCCCGGACAGCGGCGCTGAGAAGATCGACCTCAACATGTGCGCCAACGACGGGACGCTCTGTGACAACCCGGCCGTCAACAAGAACCCGTACACCGCCGACCTGACGATCCGCAAGGCGATGCTCGAGGGCATCAACCGCCAGGCGATCATCGACAACCAGGCCGCTGGCAAGACGAGCATCCCGCGTGACGCGTTCATGTACCTCGGCATCGAGTACATCGACGACCCGAGCATCCCGACCACGGCGTACGACAAGGCGGGCGCCAACAAGCTGCTCGACGGCGCGGGCTACACCCGTGACGCCGCCTGCGGCAACGCGCCCGACGGCCAGCCCTACCGGAAGTTCAAGGACGGCACCTGCATCAAGGTGACCATCGGGACGACCAGCGGCAACCCATCGCGTGAGGCCACCGAGGTCTTGGTCGCCAACGATCTGTTGGCCATCGGCATCAACGTTGCCACGCCCTACGCGAACCTCAAGTCCGGTGCCTTCTTCGGCAGCTTCGCTGACGGCGGCCCGCTCTACACCCACTCGTTCAACCTGGGCATGTACACCAACACCGTCAGCTCGCCGGCCGAGCCGGACGGCTGGTACCCCGCCTACCACGCTGACTGTGGCGGGAGCTGCCCAACCGAGAACCAGATCCCCTCGACCGCCAACAAGGGCAACGGTCAGAACACTACCGGCACCAACAGTGCCGATATCGACAAGAACTTCGACCTCGGTCGGACGTCCGTCGACCTGGCCCAGCGCACCACTGCCTACAAGGCCATCGAGCACGACCTGGCCGCGATCATCCCGGAGATCCCGCTCTACCAGCAGGTCACCGTCGACAGCTACAGCACCAAGCTGCAGGGTCTGCGTGACAACGACCTGGTGTGGGACTACAACTCGTTCGACTGGTACTGCACCGGCGGCAACTGCCAGGCATAGGCCCGGCGGACCAAAGGTCACATGGAGGGCCCCGGGCAACCGGGGCCCTCTCCTATACTCAGCGGCCCGAGGGCGGGGATCTCCCGGCTCGAGTGACGGCGCTTCGGAGGGCGTGAAGCCATGGCAACGCTGGTCGGCACTCGGCCACCCACGGCGGCCTCACTCCCGCGCCTGCCAACCCGCCTGCTGCTGATCCTCGCCGCGATCGTCGCCGGCAACCTGGTCTGGTACTTCGGCGCCAACGCGCTGCTCACCATCGACCAGATTCCGGACACGGGCCGCGACGCCCTCCACAAGCTCCTCCTGCTCGCCGACGTCGGCATCGGCCTCTTCATCGTGGCCGAGTGGATGGGTCCGCGACTCCGTTACTTCACGCGGCGCATGGTGCTGGGCGCGCTCACCGTCTTCATCATCGTCGCGCTCGTGTACTTTGTCCTCAACGCGATCCCCGGTGAGAAGTGGTACTCGCACCTGCTCAACGTCCGCAACCAGACGCCCGCGCAGATAGCGTTGATCATGCATCACTACGGCATCGATCGCCCCGTCTACGTGCAGTTCCTAGGCTACCTCAACCAGCTCATCGCCATCCCCCCGGACCTGGGCTACTCGTCAGCGTTGAGCCAGACCGTCTGGGACGCCATCAGCACCCACATCGGCCCGACCGCGGTGCTCATGACCACCGCGTATGTCGTACAGATGCTCATCGCCATCCCTGTCGGCGTCATCAGCGCCGTCAAGCCGTACAGCAAGGTGGACAGCTTCGTCACCGGGTTCTCCTTCTTCGGGATCTCGATGCCGAACTACTGGTTCGGGTCCATGCTCATCTACGTGTTCGCCATCCTGCCCATCCAACTCGGCCACTCCGCCATCTTCCCGGTGGGCGGGCAGCACACCGGCGAGCAGACCGGCCTCGGCGACCTGGCCTGGCACCTGGTGCTGCCCGTCATCGTGCTCGCCGTGCAGGGCATCGCCCAGGACGCCCGCTACACGCGCAGCGCCATGCTCGACGTCCTCGGCCAGGACTACATACGAACGGCCCGGGCCAAGGGTCTCACGGGCTACGCGGTGATCATGCGGCACGCATTCCGGAACTCACTCCTCCCCATCATCACCCTGGCCGGCCTCGAGATCCCGCAACTCTTCGCTGGGGCGATCATCACCGAGTTCGTCTTCAACTGGCACGGCATGGGACAACTGACTGTGAACCAGGCGGAGAGCGGAGACCTGATCACCGTGGTGGGCATCATGCTGGTGCTGGCCAGCCTGGTGGTGATCGGCAACATCATCGCCGACCTCGCGTACACGCTCGCCGACCCGCGAATAACCTTTGGGAAACGGGCATGAGCGTCGACACGGCCGCCCTCCTGCCCGACCCCCGGGCACCGGCGGTCGCGCCCGCCTCGGCCATCGATTTCGAGACCACCAGAGAGGTGGGCTACTACTCGCTGGTCTGGCGCCGCTTCCGGAGTCGCAGGATCGCCTTGCTGGCGATCGCGGTGATCGCGTTCATCACCGCGTCCTGCTTCCTGGTGCCGCTGTTCCTGCCGCCCAATGTGCCGGACGCCGGCAACGCCTACGCGGGCCTCTCGCTGGCGCATCCCTTCGGCACCGACGAGATCGGCCGCGACCTCTTCACGCGCACCCTTCTCGGTGGCCAGATCTCGCTCGAGGTGGGTCTCTTCGCGATGATCCTGACCATCATCATCGCCACCACGCTCGGCGCCATCAGCGGTTTCGTGGCCGGCTTCGTCGACGGTATCGTGACTCTGCTCACCAACGCGCTGCTCGGCATCCCGGGGATCGTGTTGCTCATCCTGGTCAGCAAGATCCTGGTGGCGGCGGGGGTATCGCCGGTCACCGGCGTCATCCTGGCCATTGGTTTCATCTCCTGGCCAAGTACCTCGCGCATCATCCGGTCCGTGGTGCTGAGCCTTCGCGAGAAGGAGTACGTTGAGGCCGCGCGAGCGCTGGGCACGACGCGCATGCGCACCATCCTCCGCCACATCCTGCCCAACGCGCTCGGTCCGATCATCGTGTCGGCGACCTTCGCGGTTGTCGGCGCCATCCTGCTCGAGTCGGCCCTCTCCTTCCTCGGGCTCGGAATCGGCATTCCGACCGCCACCTGGGGAGCGCTGCTCGACGGCGGCTACATCGCAACAACCGCCCACAATGACTTCCTCTACGCTTTCTGGCCGGGAGTCTCAATCCTGACCACGGTCCTGTGCTTCGCCTACGTCGGCGACGCTCTGCGCGACGCCTTTGACCCGCGGTCGTTCGAGCGCTGATGGGTCAGGAGGCGGAGGCGCCGCCGCGCATCCTCAGCGTCATCGCGGCCATCGCGATCGTGCAAGGCGCCCTCAACGTGCTCGGCGGCCTGGCCCTCCTGGTGATCGGCTTCACGGGCTCCGGTGGGTACATGGTCTTCGGCGGTCTCGTTGCTGTCGCCGTCGGCGTCCTGCTGGTGCTGTCGGCTCGCGGCCTCCCCGCGCTGAACAACCCCTCACGGCGACGCCTGGTCGCGCTCGAGTGGCTACTGCTGGTCGCCGCCCTCATCGTCACTGCGGCCTCCTCGAAGGTGGGACTGGTGGACGTGGCGCTCGCGGCCACGGTCATCGTGACGCTGCAGTTCACCGGCTCCCTGGCCGGTGCATTCGCCGTCGGTTTCATCGGCGACCACCCCCCGGAGAACCTGTTCGTCCTGCCGCGAAGCGCGGCGCGAGCCGAACTGGTTCCTGGCCAGCCGCTGCTCGCCGTCGAGGGTCTGCGCACCCATTTCTTCACCAACGACGGCGTCGTCAAGGCGGTTGACGGCATCAGCTTCTCGGTACAGCCGGGCCAAACCCTCGGAATCGTCGGCGAGTCCGGCTGCGGCAAGAGCATGACGTCGCTGTCGATCATGCGTCTGCTGAGCAAGCCGGGGCGGACCGTCGCCGGTCGCATCCTGTTCCAGGGCCGCAACCTGCTCGAGCTCTCCGACGAGGAGATGGAGGATGTCCGCGGCAACGACATCTCGATGATCTTCCAGGAGCCGATGACCGCTCTGAACCCCGTGCTCAAGGTTGGCGATCAGATCCGCGACAGCCTGATGCGCCACTTCGGCATCAGTGACAGGCAGGCTCGGGTGCGCATCGTTGAGCTCTTCGAGAAGGTCCGCATCCCATCTCCCAAGCAGCGCGTGCAGGATTACCCCCACCAGCTCTCAGGCGGCATGCGCCAGCGCGTCATGATCGCGATGGCGCTGGCGTGCAATCCACGCCTGCTCATCGCCGACGAGCCCACCACGGCGCTGGACGTCACCATCCAGGCCCAGATACTCGCGCTGCTCGACGAGCTGAAGCGCACCGAGAATATGGGCATCATCATGATCACCCATGATCTCGGCGTCATCGCAGAAACGGCCGACACCGTGTCCGTGATGTACGCGGGTAAAATCGTCGAATCGGCGTCGGTGTACGATATCTTCGCCCGGGCCAAACACCCGTATACGCAAGGGTTGCTCGCCTCCATGCCCTCGCGCGAGAAGATCGGCAAGCGACTCAATGCCATCCAGGGGGTGGTGCCCCATCCGCTCAACCTTCCCCCGGGATGCAGTTTTGCGCCGCGCTGTCCCTATCGCTTCGACATGTGCGACACGGCGTTTCCTGCACTTGACATTGTCGATCCCGACCATCTCGCTGCCTGCTACCTCTACACGCGCAAGCAGGACGAGGTTCGTGGTTCGGAGATCGTCTTCGATCCGAGCAGTCCACTCGCTGAGGAATTGACCGGGTGACCCAGGGCCCGCCGCCACCGACCGCGCCCGTCGGCCAGCTTCCTGCACCCGTCGACGCCCCCATACGTGCTCCTCTCTTCGAGGTGCGCAACCTCGTCAAGAACTTCCCGGTCAAGGGCAACGCGGTGACCGGCAGCGGCGACGTGGTGCAGGCGGTCAGCGACGTCAGCTTCACCATCCAGGAGGGGGAGACCCTCGGCATCGTCGGTGAATCGGGATGCGGTAAGACCACGATGGGCCGGCTGCTCATCCGCCTCATCGAGGCGACGTCGGGTTCCCTGGTGTATCGGAGCGTCGACCTTCGTGCGCTCGACTACAAGGACCTCAAAGCCTATCGGGCGAAGATGCAGATCATCTTTCAGGACCCGTACGCGTCGCTCAATCCTCGTCTTCCGGTGGGAGACATCATCGGCGAGGGCCTGTTCAATTTCGGAGTCCGTCACGCGGCCGACCGGGAGAGGATCGTGTCACAGACGCTCGAACGAGTCGGGCTTAGGCGCTACTACATCAACCGTTATCCGCACGAGTTCTCCGGCGGCCAGCGCCAGCGAATCGGGATCGCCCGCGCGCTGGTGTTGCAACCGGAATTCGTCGTCGCCGACGAGCCCGTGTCGGCGCTCGACGTATCCATTCAGTCGCAGGTGCTCAACCTGCTCAAGGACCTGCAGGAGGAGTTCGGGCTCACCTACATCTTCATCTCGCACAACCTCTCGGTGGTCGAGCACATCAGCGACAGAGTTGGGGTCATGTACCTGGGCAAGCTGGTCGAGCTGGCCCCGGCGGACGAGCTGTACCGCAATCCGCGCCATCCCTACACACAGGCACTGCTGAGCGCCGTGCCCATTCCCGACCCGACGCTGCGGAGGGAACGTCTCCTGCTCAAGGGGGACGTGCCCTCGCCCATCAATCCGCCGTCGGGCTGCCGCTTCCACACGAGGTGCCCGCTCGCTCAGCAGATCTGCACCGATCAGGAGCCGATCTTCGAACCGAAGGACCGCAAGCCCAACCACCTCGCCGCCTGTCACTTCTCGGACACCAAGGCGGTGGCGGAGATCGCGGCCAAGGTCGCGCTCTAGCTCACGGCCTGACCTAGCATGCGTGACATCGCCGAGCGCCTCTTGGATGCCGCCCACGCGGCGGGTGCAACGTACGCAGATGCCCGGGTGGTGGAGCGCACAACCCAGTCCGTCACCGTGAAGAACGGCCAGGTCAACAACGTCATCCAGTTCGAGGATGCGGGCTCCGGCGTGCGCGTTCTCGTCGATGGTGCCTGGGGTTTCTGCGGCACGCAGCGCACCGATGCCGATGGCCTCGAGACCGCAGCCCGGCTGGCTGTCCGCATTGCCAGGGCGTCTGCGCGCACCTCTGTGGCCCCGGTTCGACTCGCACCGGTGCCGTCGGTGACAGCGACCTACACAACCCCGGTGATCACCGACCCGTTCGCGGTATCGCTGGACCGCAAGATCCAGCTTCTGCTGGCAGCTGACGCCGCCATGGACGTTCCTGGCGTGACCACCCGTATCGGAGCTCTCGGAGCCGTGCGTCACCGCCAACTGTTCGCCAGCAGCGAGGGCTCCCGGATCGAGCAGACCATCATCGAGACCGGTGGTGGCCTCGACGCCACCGCCACCGGCGACGGGGAGGTACAGACACGCAGCTTTCCCAACAGCTTCGGACGCCAGCAACTCACCGCCGGCTGGGAGGTCATCGAGGAGATGGACTTGGCGGGTAATGGGCGCGAGATCGCCGAGGAGGCGGTGGCGCTGCTCGAGGCCGATCTCTGCCCGGCGGGGAGAATGACCGTGATCCTCGACGCTACCCAGGCGGCGCTGCAGGTGCACGAGTCCTGTGGCCATCCCACCGAGCTCGACCGTGTGCTCGGCTTCGAGGCCGCGTACGCGGGCACCTCGTTCCTGATGCCCGAGATGCTCGGCAGCTTTCGCTATGGCAGCGAGCACGTGACCATCAGCGCGGACGCCACCAGCCCGCGTGGGCTCGGCACCTTCGCCTACGACGACGAGGGCGTCGCCGCGCAGCGCACCCTTCTCATCGACCAGGGACTGTTTACCGGCTACCTGACCTCTCGCGAGACCGCTGCCCAGTTCGACGCGCTCAGCGGTGGCACTGTGCGCGCGGAGAGCTGGAACCGGCTACCGCTGATCCGCATGACCAACATCAATCTCGAGCCCGGCCAGTCCACCCTCGAGGAGATGATCGCCGGCACCGAGCACGGTGTCTACCTGCAGACAAATCGCTCCTGGAGCATCGATGACCGGCGCCTCAACTTCCAGTTCGGCACCCAGGCGGGCTGGGAGATCCGGGATGGCCGCCGCGTCCGCCTGGTGCGCAACCCCCTGTACAGCGGGAGCACACCGGAATTCTGGAACTCGTGCGACGCCGTCGGTGGGCCCGCGGAGTGGCGGATGTACGGCGTCATCAACTGCGGCAAGGGACAGCCCGGCCAGGTGATGCATGTCGGTCACGGTGCGGCCCCCTGCCGCTTCCAGAACGTCGCGGTCCGTCCGGCGTGACCTCCGAGCTGCGCTCTCGCGAGGAGCTTCTCGCCATCGCCGACGGGGTCCTCGAGCGCGCACCCGCGGGCGCCGAGGCGGAGGTGACAGTCACCGAGTCGTCCACCGCGCTGACCCGATACGCAAACGGTGGCATCCACCAGAACGTCGCCGATCGCACGCTGCGCCTGCGCCTCCGACTGGTGCGCGACGGTCGTTCCGGTGTCGCCGAGATGCAGGTGGCCGGTGTCGACGGCGCCGCCTCGCTGGTCGAGACCGCCGAGGCGATTCGCAGCCACTCGCCCCAGGGTGACCCGGTGCACATCCTCACTCCTGACGGTGGCGCGGACGACGAGTCCGGGTACAGCGACGCAACCGTCGCGGTGACACCCGAGGACCGTGCCGACCGGGTGGCGGCGGTGTGCGCGGCGGCGGCGGCGCGCGGTCAGCGCGCCTACGGAACGTGCGAGACGGTCGCCACCACCGTGGCCATGGTCAGCACGGCCGGCCTGCGGCGTGCCGCGCGACACAGCGTCGCCGAGCTGATCGCCGTGTGCCGGGGCGATGACGGGTCTGCATACGGCGCCCGGCACGCCGCCGACGCGGGAGCGATCGACGCCGGCGCCCTTGCCGACGAGGTCACCGAACGCTGTTCTCGCAACCAGGGTGCGCAGCCGGTCGACCCCGGCACCTACCAGGTCGTCCTCAGCCCGTACGCCGTCGCCGAGATGCTCGAGTACCTTGGGCTCATCGGGCTGGGCGGACTCTCGGTCCTCGAGCAGCGCAGCTTCATGCGCTTCGGCGAACGGTTGATGAGCAAGTCCGTGACCCTCACCGACGACGTGCGACTGCCTGAGCTGGCGCCGCTGCCATTCGACGGCGAGGGCGCGACCACACGACCGGTGACCATCATCGACGCCGGGGTGTGCAACGCCGTCGTGCACGACTCGGTGACCGCCAAGCGGGCCGGCGTCGCCACCACCGGCCACTCCTTCCCACAACCCAACAGTGACGGGCCGCTACCGCACTACCTCTGCCTGGCACCCGGTGACGCCGACCCGGAATCGATGATCGTCGCCTGCGACCACGGCCTCCTGGTGACCCGCTTCTGGTACGTCCGTCCGGTCCATCCGCTGGCGACCATCATCACGGGCATGACCAGGGACGGCACGTTCCTCATCGAGAAGGGCCATGTCGTCCGGCCTGTTCGCGACCTGAGGTTCACCCAGAGCATTGTCGATGCGCTGTCCGATGTCCGTGCCATCGGGTCGGAGCGGCTCGCCTCCCGCGGCTACTTCGGCGCCACGCTGGCGCCATGGCTGCACCTCGGCCGGTTCACGTTCAGCTCGTGATTCGCGCCCCCGGCCGCCGCGTCCTCTGGGGCGCGGCCGTCGCGGTCGTGGCGGTCCTCATCGTGGTTCGCAACCTGAGCTCGCTGGACAGTGCTCCGGTGGGCGCCTACGTCGACGAGACGTCGATCGGCTACAACGCGTGGGCGATCAGCACGCACGGCGTCGACGAGCACGGCGCCCATCTTCCTCTGTACTTCACCGCTTTCGGCGAGTACAAGAACCCAGTCTACATCTACACGCTCAGCGCGCTGCTCAGGATCCTCCCGCTCACCGTCGCCACCGAGCGCCTTCCCGCGGCGCTCTTCGGCATGCTTACCTGCCTGTTCGTCGCGTTGATCGCGTGGCGTCGCAGCCGCTCGCTGCCGATCACCGTGCTCGCTGTCGCGCTGGCTGGTCTGACGCCTTGGCTCACCGTGGAGAGCCGCGTCGGCTTCGAGGTGATCTCGATGCTCGCCGTCGTGTCTGCGGCTCTCTGGTGCCTGTCGATCGCCCAGAACGGCGGACGCACCGCCTGGTACATCGCGGCGGGATGCCTGCTCGGAATCGCGGTGTTCGCCTACAGCACCGGGCGCGTGGCGGTCGTCCTGTTCACGGTCGCGCTGGTTGCCGCGGAGTGCTGGCGCCGCCGTCGGGTCGGCGCCTGGCTGGCCACAATGATCCCGATCGGCGCCGCATATCTCGCCCTCGGCGCGTGGAACCTGATGCACCCCGGCGCGCTGACGGCGCGTTTCAGCCTCATCAGCATCGCCGCTGACGGCGCGCCCCCGCTGACCGTGTTGGGGCGCTTTGCCGGCAACTACCTGACCTACTTCGGTCCCGACTTCCTCTTCCTCACCGGTGACCACAATCCCCGTCACAACACGCAGTTCGGCGGGATGCTGCTCTGGGTCACGCTGCCCCTGGTGCTCGCCGGCCTGGTCGCGGCGTGGCGCCGCCGCACCGAGCCGTTCATACGCTTCCTGCTGCTCGGCCTGCTGCTCGCCCCGGTCAGCGCCGCGCTCACCGAAGAGAGCGTTCCCCACGCCGTCAGGGCGGCGGTGACGCTGCCCTTCCTGCTCGTGCTCGCCGTCGAGGGGATCATCCTGCTGCGCGAGCGCCTGGGCGCCTCCCGACGGCCGGCCTACGCCATCGCGGCCGCCGTGCTCGCCGTCCAGGGCGCCCTGTTCACCATCGACATGTACGCCACCTGGCCGGTGAGGTCCGCGGTCGCGTTCGACGCCGGCGAGATCGACGCCATCACCCGGGCGGAGGCGCTGACCGGCGGCACACCCCTGCTGCTGTCGCAGTCACTCGACCAGCTGTACATCCAAGCGGCTTTCGCCTTCCGCCCCGCACCCCCCGCGACGTTCACGCCGGACTCGGCAACGCCCCTACTCGCCGCCCTGGACATGCAACTCATCGACGGCGCCAAGCCGCCCTCGCGACCCGGGGCGATCGCCGTACTCAGCGCCGCCGACCCCGCCCCCGCGCACGCGCAGATGCTCTTCAGCGAGGTGACGCCCGCCGCCGCGCTGGCTCTCGGCGCGCCGCCGCCGCCGTACCTCACGGTGGTGGTGTATCGCCTCGGCTGACACGCGCGGTGACCACCCGAGCCGCGTGCTTGACCGCCGCTGCTATCGTTGGCGGCCGGACCAAGGAGAAGGAGATTTCCATGGGCGACGTCGTGATCATCGACGCGGTGCGCACGCCGCTGGGCCGAGGTAACCAGAAGAACGGCGATCTTCGCCACGTTCATCCACTCAAGCTCGCGGCGCACGTCCTGCGCGAGGTGGTCGGTCGCGCCGGCGTCGACCCCGCCATGGTCGAGGACGTCGTCATGGGGTGCGTGAGCCAGACCGGTGAGCAGTCGATCAACGTCGCCCGCCAGGCGGTGCTGCTCGCGGGATTCCCTGTCGAGGTCGCCGCCACCACCGTCGACCGGCAGTGCGGCTCGTCGCAGCAGGCCGTGCACTTCGCTGCCAACCTCATCCAGGCGGGCGCGTGCGATGTCACTATCGCCGCCGGTGTCGAGAGCATGAGCCGCGTGCCCATGGGCAGCACCGTGCTGCAGGGGCCGGGCACCCCCTTCCCGCCGGAGCTGCTCGAGCTCTACGACCTGGTCAACCAGGGCCTCGCCGGCGAGATGATCGCCGCACAGTGGGGGATCACCCGCGAGCAGGCCGACGCGTTCGCCAGCTGTTCGCAGCGGCGCGCCGCCGCCGCCCAGGCCGCTGGGCACTTCGACCGCGAGATCGCCCCGATCGTCGTCGGCGAGAACGGCGAGAGCCAGGTGGTGTCCCAGGACCAGGGCATCCGCCCCGGCACCACTGTCGAGACGCTCGCCCAGCTGCAGCCCTCCTTCCGCCCCGACGGCATCCTCCACGCGGGCAACTCCTCGCAGATCACCGACGGGGCCGCGGCTGTGCTGCTGATGTCGCGCCAGAGGGCAACCGAGCTCGGTCTCACCCCTCGCGCCACCATCCGCGCCCAGGCGGCGGTGGGCGTGGACCCGGTGACCATGCTCACCGGCCCGATCCCGGCGACGAAGCGGGTTCTCGACAGGAGCGGCCTGACCATTGACGACATCGACCTTTTTGAGATCAACGAAGCTTTTGCGCCGGTGGTGCTGGCCTGGGAGAAGGAACACCACCCCGACATGGAGCGCGTCAACGTCAACGGCGGCGCCATCGCGCTGGGCCACCCGCTCGGCGCCAGCGGTGCCCGCCTCATGATCACGCTGCTCCACGAGCTGGAGCGCCGCAACGCCCGCATCGGCCTGGAGACCATGTGCTGCGGCGGCGGCCTCGGCACGGCCACGATCATCGACCGCGACGTCTGAGCTTGGTTGAGCACCCACGGTGACGCTTCTGTCGCACCGTGGCCGCACCTTCGGGGGTGCTTGCTATGCTCACTCAGCTTTGCAGACCCGATCTCTGACCACTGACGAGCGACCGCAATGAAGAAGGTACTCATCATCGAGGACTACTACGCCCTCGCTGACATCGAATCGCTTCTCTGCACCATGGAGGGGTATGAGGTCCGCGTCGCCAAGAGCGGCGACGAGGGGCTGACCGTCTTCAGCGACTTCAAGCCCGACCTCGTCCTCCTCGACCTCATGCTCCCGGGCGAGCTGAGCGGGACACAGGTGCTCGAGCGCATCCGCGCCGACCACGGCGCCGCCGCCAAGGTCCTGGTCGTGAGCGCGCTGGTCAACGCCACCACGACGCCCAAGCTCGAGGCGTACGGCAACGTCCAGACGCTCGCCAAGCCCTTCAAGATCAAGGAGCTCGCCTCGCGCATCCAGTCCATGCTCGCGGCCTGAGCACCGACAGGACCACGTGCGCGCCGATCCGCCACCGCCGTGGCGCGATGACGATGACCCCCCTGCCCGACCGCGTCGCACCATCCCGCTGCAGCGCTGTCCCTACCTCGAGCAGATCCTCCGCGAGCGTGCCGGTTTCGGTCTGCTGACGCGCTACAAGGCCGACTGCCACGTCGACCACCGCACCCACAGCTTCACGGGTCGCCACCCTGTCCCGCCCTGCATCAGCGAGCCCGCGACCTGTCACTGGTACCGCGAGCAGTGGGCCCAGGAGAACCACCTCATCGACCGCTACCGGGACTGAGTGGCCGCCACCTCGCGCGGCCCCGCCTCGGGCGCGCCCGGTCCCTCGCCACCGCCGCCGTACACCGCGAAGTACCGCGCCTCCGGGTGGTGTAGGACGATCGCGGCGGTCGACTGCTCCGGGACCAGCTGAAACCCCTCGGTCAGAGAGACCCCGACCAGGTCTGCTGGGACGATCCCGAAGAACGTCTGGTGGTCCTCGAGGTCCGGGCAGGACGGGTATCCCCACGAGTAGCGCCGGCCGCGGTCCGCGTCCAGCAGTAGCTCGGCGCGGATGCGGGCGTGCAGCCACTCAGCCGTGGCCTCGGCCATCTGGGTGGCGAACCCGTGCACGCGGAGCATGTCGTCGTATTCGCTGTCCTGCTGCAGCCGCGCGCTCAGCTCTGACGCCCCGGGCCCGGTGGTGACCAGCTGCAGCGCGATCACGTCGCGCTCGCCGGCGCCCGCCTCGCTCAGCGGGCGCACGTAGTCGGCGAGGCACAGCCGGTTCTGGGCGCTCTGCCTGGGAAAGGCGAAGCGAGCGATCTCGACGTCCTGGCGCTCGGGGTCGTACACCACCACGGAGTCGCCGTCGGCCAGCGCCGGCCAGTAGCCATACACGGCGTGGAGCCGCAGCCAGTCGCCGCGCCGCGCCTCGTCGATGGAGCGTGCCAGGCGTGGTTCTAGCTCCTCCTCGAGCAACCGGGCCCACTGATCCGGGTCGTGGACGCCGCGGAACTGCCAGCTCATCTTGAACAGCGAGTTGCGGTCGATGCAGGGCACCACCTCGTCGAGCGGGATGTCCATCAGCGCGCGGGAGCCCCAGAACGGCGGCACCGGGACGGCGACGTCGGTGCGCGTCTCGCTGCGGGCCGCCGGCGCCGCCCCGTCCGACGCGGTGGCGGCATGACGCCGAGCCTCGCGCTCACTGTCGCGCTCGCGCTGCTGCACGGACTCGGTGCGGGCCCGCTCGATGAGCGCGGTGCGGCGCGGCTCGTCGAGCAGCTGGTCGACGGTGTCGAGGCCCTCGAACGCGTCCTTGCAGTAGAAGACGCCGGGGTCGTAGGCCTCGCCGCTGTCCAGGGTGAGGATGCGCCGTCCGAATCCGCGGTTGATGGCGGCTCCGCCGATGATCACCGGAAAGCTCAATCCGCGCGACGCCAGCTCGTGAAGGCACAGTGGCATCTGCTTGCTGGTGCTGACCAGCAGCGCGCTGAGCCCGATGACGTCGGCGTCCACGTCGACGGCGCGCTCGATGATCGTGGTCAGCGGTACCTGCTTGCCGAGGTCATGTACGGTGTACCCGTTGTTGCTGAGGATGGTGTTGACCAGGTTCTTGCCGATGTCGTGCACGTCGCCGTACACCGTGGCCAGCACCACGGTGCCCTTGGAGGTTCCGTCGATGCGGTCGAGGTACTTCTCCAGCTGACCGACGGCGCGCTTCATCACCTCGGCGCTCTGCAGGACGAAGGGAAGGATCAGCTCGCCGGCCCCGAACCGGTCGCCCACCTCCTTCATCGCCGGCAGCAGCACCTGATTGAGCACCTCGACGGGGTCGCGGCCGGCGACGGCGAGGTCGATCTGCTCCTCGATGCCGTCGCGACGCCGCTGCAGGATCTGGGCGTGGATACGTTCGGGCGGCTCCATCCCGGCGAACGGGTCGGCGGATGTGTCGGCCGCGACTGCCTCGGCGCCGTCGAAATGCCCGATGTAGCGCGCCAGGGCGTCCTCGCGACGGTTGAACACGAGGTCCTCGGCAAGCTCGCGCTGGGCGGCACCGATCTCCGCGTACGGGGTGATGTGCGCGGGGTTGACGATGGCGGCGTCGAGGCCGGCCTGGACGCAGTGGTAGAGGAAGACGCTGTTGAGCACGGGACGGCTCGCCACCGACAGGCCGAACGACACATTGGAGACGCCGAGCACGGTGAGCACGCCGGGCAGTGCGTCCTTGATGCGCCGGATCCCGTCGATGGTCTGGTGCGCGGAGTCGATGTATTCGCGCTCCCCGGTGGCGAGCGTGAAGGTCAGTGCGTCGAAGAGGATCTGGTATGGCTGCAGGCCGAACTCGTCGCAGGCGATGTCACGGATGCGTGTCGCCACCGCCAGCTTGCGGTCCGCGGTGTTGGCCATGCCTTGCTCGTCGATGGTGAGCGCGATCACGCACGCGCCGTGGTCGCGCACCAGCGGCAGCACGTTCTCACAGCGGGTGCGCCCGTTCTCGAGGTTGACGCTGTTGACGACGGCGCGACCGGGGTTGACCTCGAGGGCGGCGCGGATCACCGCCGCGTCGGTGCTGTCGATGATCAGGGGCGCGTCCACGGCCATCTCCAGGCCGCGCACCACCGATGCCATCTGCTCCGCCTCGTCGTTGCGCTCGGTCATCGCCACGCAGATGTCGAGCGCGTGGGCGCCGCCCTCCGACTGGCCGCGCCCGACCGCCACAATTCCGTCGTAGTCGTCGGCGAGGAGCAGCCGCTTGACCGCGCGGCTCCCCTGTGAGTTGACGCGCTCGCCGATGAGAAGCGGGGCGGGCACCTGGCGCAGCTCGACGTCGCTCATGGCGCTCGCCAGCCGGGGGATGCCGTCGGCGGTGCGCTGTGGCGTGGGCAGGTCGCCGACGCGCCGCACCAGCTCGGCGATGTGCTCCGGGGTGGTCCCGCAGCACCCGCCGACGGCGCCGACACGGAGCCGGCGCACGAAGTCCTCGAGGTGCACGCCCATGTCGACGGCGCCGAGGGGGAAATGGGCGCGGCCGCCGACATTGCTGGGGATGCCGGCGTTGGGGATGCACGCCACCGGCACCGAGCTGCGCTCCGCGAGCACGCGGATGCCCTCGCGCATCAGCTCCGGACCTGTGGAGCAGTTGAGCCCGATGACGTCGACACCGAGCGAATCGAGGATGGCCACCACTGCGCCCGGCGACGTCCCCAGCAGCATCGTGCCGCTGCTATCGAGCAGGCTGACCGACACGTGCAGCGGCAGGGTGGTGCCGGTGCGCGCGAATGCGTCGCGGCAGCCGAAGATCGCGGCCCGCACCTCGAGGATGTCCTGCGCGGTCTCGATGATGAGGAGGTCGCTGCCGCCCTCGACCAGGCCGCGCGCCTGCTCCTCGAACGTCTCGACCAGCTGGGCGAAGGTGATCTTCGAGAGAGCCGGGTCGCTCGACGACGGCAGGAACCCGGTGGGCCCCATGCTGCCGGCCACGAAGCGCGGGTGGGCCGCAGTTCTGTACTCGTCGCAGAGGCGCCGCGCCAGCGCCGCCGCGGCCCGGTTCAGCTCGAGGGTGCGGTCCGCGTGGCCCCACTCGGCGAGACGCAGGCGGGTGGCCTGGAAGGTCGCCGTCTCCACCACGTCACACCCGACCTCGAGAAACGAGCGATGCACCGTCTCGACCAGGTGGGGGGCATGGAGGACCAGCCCGTCCATCCATCCCTCGAGGGCGGCGCCGCCGAAATCCGCGGCGGTGGGCTCCAGCGACTGCAGTCCGGTGCCCATGCCGCCGTCAAAGACCAGCACGCGCTCGCTGAGCGCGCGCAGGAATGGCGAGCCGGACTGACTACGCTGATCGGACATCTGGCCTCCCTCGTTGATCTGCCAGAGTCTACCTGCGAGTTCGGATTTCCCAGCCGCGGCACTCCCAGCGGCCGTGCTACCCTCGGTTGGTTCCGCGGGCCGCCTGTGCGCCTCATCCTCGGGAGAATCTCTTTGGCACGACGTCCACCTCGCCCCGGCGGCGCCCGCCGCCGCGGTCCCGCGCGCCGCCGCGACCCGGCGGCCGCAGCCGAGGCTGCCGAGGTCAAGGAGGAGACGATCGAGATGGACGCGACCGTCGTCGAGCCGCTGCCCAACGCGATGTTCAAGGTCAAGCTGCTCACTGGCCAGGAGGTGCTCGCCTACACCGCGGGCAAGATGCGGAAATTTTATATCCGCATCCTCATCGGCGACAAGGTGCGCGTCGAGCTCAGCCCGTACGATCTGACGCGCGGGCGGATCACCTTCCGCTACAAGTAAGACCGCCATGGCGGTCTACATCATCGCCATCGTGGCCGTCATCCTGGTGCTGGTCAGCGCCTATCGTGCCCTCGGCGGAGCCTCCTCACGACCCATCGACCCGGCTGCACTGCTGCGCTCGCTCCACGCCGAGCTGTCCGGCTCGCTCGAGAACCTCCAGGCCGCGCTGTCCGCCGCCGTGCCGGGCGCGCCGCACGATGACGACACCGCGCGAGCCGGGCGCCGTCGCACCGCCGCCATCCAGCAGACGCTCGACGGCCTGCCTCCCGACTCCCAGCTCGACGACGCGCAGGCCGCGGCGCGCGCGCTGCTGATCGCCGCCACCGAGGACGCCGCGTGGGCGTGGCGGATGCTCGAGGCCGGCCCACCCGGGCCGGGGCTCGCGCAGGCGATGCTGGTGCTCTGCGAGCACGCCGCCCGCTGCTGCGCTGAGGCGGGCCCGCTAGTCAACGCCACCGCGGGCGGCGAACCACCCGACGGTGCCGGCGATGCCCTTCTCGAGCCCGGTGCGGGGCTGCCAGTCGAGCAGCTCGGCGGCGCGGCTGATGTCAAGGCATGAGCGACGCTGCTCGCCTGGCTTGGCGGGGCCATGCCGTGGCTCGCTCTCAACCCCGGCAGCGCGCGCGATGTGCAGGTACAGCTCGTTGACGTCGCACTCGCGCCCGGTGCCGATGTTGTAGGCGCCGAGGTTGGCGGTCTGCGCCGCCCGGAGGTTGGCGTCGACGACATCATCGACGTGCACGTAGTCGCGGGTCTGGCCCCCGTCCCCGTTGATCAGCGGCTCCTCGCCCTTGATCAGCCGCTGCGCGAAGATGGCGACGACGCCGGCCTCGCCGTGCGGATCCTGGCGCGGGCCGTACACGTTGGCGTAGCGCAGCGCCACGAACTCGAGCCCGTAGAGCTTGGCGAACACTCCCCCGTACGTCTCGCCGGAGAGCTTGGCCGCGCCGTATGCCGAGGCCGGTGCGGCCGGGTGCGACTCCGGTGTCGGCATGACCTCGGTGTCGCCGTAGATGGCCCCGCCGCTGGACGCGAACACGAGGCGGCGCACTCCCGCCAGGACGCACCCCTGGAGCAGGTTGACCGTGCCGAGCACGTTGATCCGCGTGTCCAACATCGGCTCGCCGACGGAGCGGCGCACGTCGATCTGCGCCGCCTCGTGGAAAACCACATCGGGGGTGACCGCCGCGATCAGCTCGACGAGGCGGTCATCGACGATGTCGAGCTGATGAAAGGTCGCCGCCGCTGCCACCTGGTCGCGCCGTCCCCGGGAGAGGTCGTCGACGACGGTGACGCGCGCGCCATCCGCCAGCAGCGCGTCGACGAGGGTCGAGCCGATGAACCCTGCTCCCCCCGTGACCAGTGCCTTCATGGGGTGGCTTCGGTCAGCGTCGTGTCGGGCACCTTGGGGACGCGCACGTGGGTGACGGCGAAGACCACGGCGCCGATCACCACCACGCTGCCGTAGCTAATGCTGCGGTCCAGCAGCGCGATCGAGAGTGCGGCGCTGTGATCGACGCCGCCGACGCTGATGAGCACGCCCACCATCCCGGCCTCGACCAGGCCGAGCCCGCCGGGCAGGAACGGCACGGTGGTGAGCAGCGCCGCGACCAGCGCGATGAGCAGCAGCTGCGCAGCGCCGAGCGATCCGCCCTGACCGAGTGCGAAGACGACGAGCGCGAGCCGGCCGCTCTCCATGCCCCACACCACCGCCGTCAGCGACACCAGCACCGGCAGGTTGCGGAAGGATTCGACGGTGCCCATCCGGAAGCTTTCGTACCGGTGGAAGATCGCCTCGGGCAGCAGCCGCAGCAGGCGCTGGCCACGCCCGGCGCGCATCACCACGATGGCCCCGATCCCGGCGGCGCATACGGCGACGCCCACCACTAGGTAGGGGATCAGCACCCCGGGGGCGCGGTCGTGGAAGACGATGGCGCCGGCGATGAGCAGCAGTGCCATCAGCACGACGAGGTCGAGCAGGCGCTCCGCGATAATAGTGCCCAGCGCTCGCGTCGCCGGGACGCGCTGGCGGATGCGCGCCAGGTAGGCGCGATAGATGTCGCCCATCTTGGCAGGAACAACGCAGTTGACAAAGAACGAGACCACCACGATGGGGATGAGGGACGCGGTCGGCCGGTCCTCGCCGGCGTTGCGGAGGAGCAGCTTCCACCGCCATCCGCGGACGATGAAGGTGGCCTGGTACATCGCCAGGGCGGCGAGGTAGTACAGGACGTTGGCGTGGCGGATGCGCGACCACGCGTCGGCCCAGTTGATCGGGGCTCGCCACACCGCCAGCGCGACGATGAGGGCGGCCGCGATCAGCGAGAGGACGTTGCGGCGGTTGATGAGGCGACCCGGCGGGGTCATCCCGGAGGCGTCCAGCGGGGGCTCCGTCAGCGTTGGGCTGAGCGACACGGGAGAGACGGTACCATCGGGCCACGCGCTGGGCGGCGTCGCGGTGCCACTAGGGCGTGCGTCGGCGCCCCATCCGGCTCATCAGCGGGCGGCGCTGCTCGGGCGTGGCCAGCTCCTCGAGGTGTCGCTCCCGTTCCGCCAGCACCCGGGTGACGGTGTCGATCCGGTCCCCGCCGCCCCGCTCCGCGAGCGGCCGGCTGTCCCACTGGCGTACCTGGAAGACGCCCTTGAGGGCGCAGTACGGGATCGCCAGCGTGATCAGGTCGGAGCCGCCGGGGATGACGATCCTCCAGATCCCGCCATGGCGTCCCAACTGCGCGCCGGGTGCGATCGAGGCGCGCACCACCTGGCCGTCGATGAAGTGGAACGCGGCCCGGTCCCACCCCTCGACCTCCTCGTCGGGAGGGGCGGCCTCGGGGACGCCCAGGACCATCTGGGTGATCGCCGTGAGCGGCAGGATGGCGCGCTGGTTGTTGGGCTCGACGCCGCGCACTTCGGCCTCGACGACGGGCATGTCAAAGGTGAGCTCGGGTATCTCCGCGTGGAGCACCTCGCCGTCCACGAAGCTGATCACGACCACGGGCATTGGCGCAGCGTACGGCAGTCGGTGCGATGTTCGGGCGGCGGCCTCAGACAGCTATGGCGCTGCTTCGTGACCAAACGGTCACAGGGGCCGCGCAGGGGCGGGCGGTACGATCTTTGCGAGCGAGGCACATGCCCATCCAACCACCAATCCAGCTTCCGGCGGAGGACACTCCGCAACCACGCCGATGCACCGGCTCGCTGAGATCGGTTGACGCGGTCGTGCCGGCGGTGGCTGCCTGCGCGCTGCTCGCCGCGACAGCGACGCCGGCGGCGGCGGCGTCCGTTCACGGAGGCCGCGGCCCCGATGCCGGCACCGACCACCGTTGCGCCGGCGCATTCGCCGTCGTCGCCGCCATCCTCCTCGGGGGCACCGACCTGCTGGCGAGGCGCCGCCAGTGATGCGGCGCCTCCACGCTCCGAGGGTGTGGGCCAGGCTCAACTTCTCCGCAAAGTTCGCGATCATCATCGCCGTCGCCGGGGTGCTGATCGCGGTCATCCCGCTCTCGCTGGCCAGCCGTGAGAACAGCATCCAGGCCTCGCAGCGCGCCACCGACAAGGCGGGCATCGTCGTCAACCTGGTGGCGGGCCAGCAGAAGTCGTTGGCGTCCTTCGCAGCGGGGATGTCCCAGGAGCTGGCCGGCCAGCTGAACGCCGGCGACACGCAGCAGTTGCAGAGCACGCTGCAGCGCTACTCGCAGGTGAACACCGCCTCCGACGTGGTCGGCGTGCACGGTCCACTCGCCAGCGCCGCGGCGCGCGCCGGGTCCCCGCTGGACAGCAGCGATCCCCTCTACGTCTCCCTCGCCGCCAACCTCGCGTCGAGCGACCACGTCATCGCAGGCCCTGATGGCACGCCATGGCTGCTCGCCGCCAGCACGGTGGTGGGCAACGGCGAGCAGGCGTTCATCGCACGCCCCGTGGACGCGGTGTTCCTCCAGGCGCTCGACGGCACCATCACCACCTCGGCCGACCCCGCGGGGACCGAGATCGTGCGCAGCGGCCGCGTTGTTGCCTCCGGCAGCACCATCCTGGATCAACCCGTCGCGGCGGGCAGCACCGTCACCGCCGAGCTCGCGCCGGTGCTGAGCCACCCTGGCAACGGGCAGGTGATCGACGTCGGCGGACACGAGGCGGGCGTCGACGCCGAGTCGCTGGGATCGGGGTTCGCCGTGGTGGTGAGCACGCGCGTCTCGGTGGTGAGCACCCTGTGGCAGCCGCTGGTCATCCTCCTCGCGCTGATCGTCATCGCCATGTTCTTCATCGTGGTCGTCGTGCAGACCGACCTGCAGCGCCCGCTGCGCCGCCTCGATCGCGCCGTGGCGGCAATGGCCAAGGACGAGTACGACATCCCGGTGCCGCGCGCCGGCAACGACGAGATCAGCCGGCTCGCCATCAGTTTCGAGGAGATGCGCAGGCAGATGCGCGCCACCATCGCGGTGACGCGCGCCCGCGCCGTCATCGCCAGCGAGCTCAACTCGCCCCAGCCGCTGGAGACTGCGCTCGGCGAGGTGTGCTCGGCATTGCGCCAGTCAGCCGGCGCTGACAGCGCGTTCATCCTCGTCAACGGGTCGGAGATGACCGACAGCTTCGCGGTGACCGACGGCGTCGGCGTCGACGCCGACCTTGATGTCAGCGACCTGCTCGGCCAGGAGGGCCCGATCGGCGCCGCCCACCGGCACACCGGCACCGACGCGCTCATGGTCGGTGCAGCCGCCTCCAGCCACGAGGTTGGCACTGGCCTGCGCGAGTTCTGCGTGTCGCCTCTGCGCATGGGCCGCACCGTCCTCGGCGTCCTCGGCGTGGCCCGCACCGAGGGCGGCTTCACCAACTCCGACGCCTCGCTGGTGTCGAGCTCCGCCGAGCAGGTCGCGCTCGCGCTGGAGCGCTACCGCTTCATCGCCATGGTCCAGCGCCAAGCAAGCATCGACGACCTCACCGGGCTGTACAACCACCGCTTCCTCGTCGACTACCTCGGCCAGCAGCTGGCCCTCGCCGAACGTCTCAACACCCCGCTCGCCATCCTCATCATCGACCTCGACCACTTCAAGAGGGTCAACGACACCCATGGCCACCCGATCGGCGACATCGTGCTCACCTCCTTCGCGCAGACGCTCAACCACAGCGTCCGGCGCGCGGACCTCGCCGCCCGCTACGGCGGCGAGGAGTTCATCGTGGTCATGTCGAACACCGCCGCGTCCGATGCGCGCCTGGTCGCCGAGAAGATCCGCGCCGCCGCCGAGGCCATCGTGGTTCCCATCGACGGCGGCAGGCAGACGGTGACGTTGACCGTGAGCGTCGGGGGCGCCGCCTACCCCGAGGACACCACCACGGCGAACGAACTCCTGGCGACGGCCGACGCCGCCCTCTACGATGCCAAGCACGCCGGTCGCAACCGGGTGCGCATGGCCGGCGACGACGACGCCGACACCGACACGGAGGTTTCCAGCAATGTCACCAGCGTCGTCCGTCCCCGTCGATCTGCGCAGTGACACCTTCACGACCCCGGACGCGGAGATGCGCCGCGTCATGGCCGAGGCCGAGGTCGGAGATGACGTGTGGGGCGAGGACCCGACCGTGCGCCGGCTGGAGGAGGAGATGGCCGCCCGCCTCGGCAAGGAGGCCGCGGTGTTCGTGCCCAGCGGCACCATGGGCAACCTCGCCTCGCTGGCGGCCCAGACCCGGCCCGGCGACGAGGTGATCGTCGACAACCTATCCCACGTTGTCATGAACGAGGCCGGGGGTGCCGGCGCCGTCGCCGGCGTGATGCTGCACACCGTCGACGCGATCATGGGCGCACCCACCGCCGCTCAGGTGGCGGCGGCGCTGCGGGAGCCCGACATCCATCGCCCGGTGTCGCGGCTGCTCTGGCTCGAGAACACCCACGGCGGCCGCTCCGGGACCGCGGTGTCGGCGGAGAACATCGACGCCGCCGCGGGCGCTGCCCACGCCGCCGGCCTGCGCGTCCACTGCGACGGCGCCCGGCTCTTCAACGCCGCCGTCGCGATGCGCACCGACGCGGCCCGCCTGGTTCGCGACTGCGACACGGTCTCCGTGTGCCTGAGCAAGGGCCTCGGCGCGCCGGTGGGCTCGGTGGTCAGCGGCGACGCCGCCTGCATCACCGAGGTGCGCCTGTGGCGCAAGCGTCTCGGTGGCGGGATGCGCCAGGCCGGCATCCTCGCCGCGGCGGGCCTGCACGCGCTGCGCCACAACGTCGAGCGCCTCGCCGAGGACCACGCCAGCGCGGCAGTGCTCTCCGCCGCCCTCCACGCCTCCCCTGGGGTGATGGTCGTGCACGCGCCCTGGCCGACCAACATGGTGATGTTCGACACGCCCCGTCCCGCTGCCGACGTGGTCCGCTCGGCGGCTGACTCCGGTGTGCTGCTGGCATCGGTCGGCGAGCGTCGCCTACGCTGCGTCACCCACAAGGACGTCGACGCGGCGGCGGTGCAGCGCGCGGCGGACGTCCTGCACCAGCTGTTCGTCAGACACCACGGCTGATCGACCGACCAACTCACGCCCCGCCGGCCGGTGTGCGCGGCAAAGTGAGAGGGCCCCGCCACCGTGGCGGGGCCCTCTCTGAGTCAGTCCGAGGTCAGCTCGACGCCGGCGTCGTTGCCGCTGCGGGTGCCGCTGGGGCCGATGCGGCCGTGCGGGCGCCCCGGCGGGCGCCGACGCGGCCTGTGGCGCGCTTGGCGGCGGGCTTGCGCGTGGCGCGCTTGGCGGTCGACTTGCGTGCGGTGGCGCGCTTGGCGGCCGGCTTGCGCGTGGCGCGCTTGGCGGCGGGCTTGCGCGCGGTGGCGCGCTTGGTCGTGGCCCGGCGCGTGGCAGTGCGCTTCGCCGTGGTGCGGCGCTTGGCGGTCGACTTGCGCGCGGTGGCGCGCTTGGCGGTGGCGCGCTTGGCGGTGGCGCGCTTGGCGGTGGCGCGCTTGGCGGTGGCGCGCTTGGCGGTGGCGCGCTTGGCGGTGGCGCGCTTGGCGGTGGCGCGCTTGGCGGTGCCGCGCTTGGCGGTGCCGCGCTTGGCTGTGGTCCGCTTGGCGGTCCGCTTGGTGGTCCGCCTGGCGGTGCCGGCGCGCTTCGCCGTGCCGCCGACGACGCGACGTGCGGCCTTGCGGATCTCTCCCTCGAGTCGGGAGACACTCTTCTCCAGACCTGCGAGGCGCTTCTCGAGCTCGTTCAGGGGCAGCGCCTTGACGAGTCCCTGCACCGCTTTGACGAGGTCATTGCCACCAGTGTTGGCGCGGCGGCGAGCCGTGCGGCTCACCCGTTTCACAGTGCGGCTGACGGCTTTGTCGAGACCGCCTCTGCTGCGTCTTGTCCTGGCCATATCGTACGGGCCTCCTTGCGGGATGACCTTTCATTCCGGTCATCGCCACGGCTGTTTGTGACAGGAGGTGGTCAAACACCCTGTCGGGTCGTGCATAGCATGGTGCCTATACACACTATTGTCAACGTGTCCGCATATTTGTGACATGTGTGGCGGCATCGGGGAGCGCCGGTGTCGCGCGTGCAGTGCCCCGGACGAGGCGGTGCGCGACGCTGCGACCGTGCATTCACAGACGCGCTGAGGACTGTCCGCGGCGTCGCCCGGCGGTGTCGGATGACGTGCCCGTCATCGGTCCGCCCAGGCCGTCGCGCCGGCCGCACAGCGCGCTCGCCGCGCGTCTCCCGACGTCCCACGACCGGCAGTCCGGCGAGATAAGGTGTGCGCCCATGACCGCCACAGTGCAGGGGTCCGCGACCCTCGCCATCGCCCAGCACCATTTCGAAACCGCGGCGACCCAGCTGGGCCTCGACGCGGGGACGCGCTCCGTGCTCGCTCAGATCAAGCGGGAGCTGATCGTGCACTTCCCGGTCGAGATGGATGACGGCAGCTTTCACGTCTACACGGGGTTCCGGGTGCAGCACAACATCGCCCGCGGCCCGGCCAAGGGCGGGCTGCGCTTTCACCCCGCCATGACGCTAGCCGACGCCCGCGCCCTGGCGATGTTCATGACCTGGAAAGCGGCGGTGGTGAACCTGCCGTTCGGTGGCGCCAAGGGCGGCGTCATCGTCGATCCCAAGGCGCTGAGCGTGACCGAGCGCGAGCGCCTCACTCGCCGCTTCACCACCGAGATCTCGCTGCTCATCGGTCCCGACCGCGACATCCCCGCGCCGGACATCGGCACCGGTCCCCAGGAGATGGCGTGGATCATGGACACGCTGTCGATGCATGCCGGTTACTCGGTGCCCGCGTCGGTCACCGGCAAGCCGACGGTCATCGGCGGTTCCGAGGGCCGCCACGCCGCCGTCGGGCGCGGCCTCACCACCGTCGCGGTGCAGGCGCTGCGCGACGCGGGCATCGACCCCGCCGGCGCCACCGCGGCCATCCAGGGCTTCGGCCAGGTCGGTTCGACGGCGGCGCAGTCGCTCGCCGCCGCCGGGCTGCGCGTCGTCGCCGTCTCCGACAGTCGCTGCGGGGTGCGCAATGAGCGCGGGCTCGACATCGCGGCGTTGGGCGCGCTCAAGCAGGAGGGCGGTAACCTCGGCGACTACGGTGGCGCCGAGACGCTGACCAACGACGAGCTGCTCACCCTCGACGTCGACCTGCTCGTCCCCGCGGCGATGGAGGCGCAGATCACCAGGGCGAACGCGTCGAAGGTGCGCGCCCGTGTCATCGCGGAGGGCGCCAATGCGGCCGTCGACCCCGACGGTGACGCGGTGCTCCACGACCGCGGCGTGCTCATCGTCCCCGACATCCTCGCCAACGCCGGCGGCGTGGTCGCCTCCTACTTCGAGTGGGTGCTGGATCTGCAGGCGTTCTTCTGGACATCGGGTGACGTCAACGCCAGGCTGCGCGAGGTGATGGTGCGCAGCTACGACGCGGTGCGCGCCCGCGCCCAGGTGGAGCGGATCTCCCTGCGCGAGTCGGCCTACCAGATCGCCGTGGCCAAGGTGGCCGAGGCCACCGAGGTGCGCGGCATCTACCCGTGACCCCGCTGCGCCAGGGCACGCCCGCGCTACCATCGCGGGCCTGACGACGGGAGGAATGAAGCAGGTGGCTCAGGGCAGACGCATCCTCATCACCGGCGTGTCCCGTTTCTGGGGCGCCGAGCTGGCTCGTCGCCTCGAGGCGGACCCTGCGGTCGAGCAGATCGTCGCCGTCGACACCGAGGGCCCGGCGCGCCAGCTCGCCCGCACCGACTTCGTCCGCGCCGACATCCGCCACAGCCTGGTCGGCAAGCTGGTCCGCGGGCTTGGCATCGACACCGTGGTGCACTCCGGCCTGATCGTCGATCCCCAGCAGGCGGGGACGCGCACCGTGCACGAGACCAACGTCATCGGCACCATGAACCTGCTGGCGGCGTGCGGCGGCTCCGACAGCCCGGTGCGCCGGCTCATCGTCAAGTCGAGCACCGCTGTGTACGGCAGCGAACCCGAGGACCCGTCCTTCTGGACAGAGGACATGCGCCGCCGGGGCGCTCCGCGCGACGGATTCACCCGCGACCTCGACGAGGCCGAGTCCTACGTCCGCGAGTACGAGGTCCGCAATCCCAAGGTGGCGGTGACGCTGATGCGCTTCGGCAACGTCCTCGGCGAGGTGCACGACTCGCCGTTCGCGCGGCTCTTCGACCTTCCCGTCATCCCCACCGTGTTCGGCTTCGATCCGCGCATCCAATTCCTCGACGAGGACGACGCGGTGTCCGCGCTCGAGCACGCGACGCGACAGGACTGCCGGGGCACGTACAACGTCGCCGGCGCCGGCGTGGTGGTGCTCAGCCAGGCGATCTCCCTGCTCGGCAAGCTCAACGCGCCGGTGCTGCCGTTCGTCGGTGGCACCATGGCGATGCGCCTGCTCGACCGTCTCGGCCTGGTCGCGTTCCCTCCGGAGTTCGTGCGCCTGCTGCAGTACGGACGCGTCGTGGACACCACGCGACTTCACGAGGAGCTCGGCTTCGTCCCCAGCCGCACCACCATGGAGACCGTCCTCGAGTACGGACGCCGGCGCCGGGTGCGCGGCCTGGTCGACGACGCGACTCCGTATCGCTACGAGGCGGAGCTCGAGGAATTCCTGCGCAGCCGCGGCCGCCGCGAACCCGATGCGGAGGAGACACCTCAGAGCAGCACACCACCGCGGCGACGGGCGCGTCGCACCGCCAAGCCGTCCCCTCCGCCGGCAGCGGGCGCGACGACATGACCCGGACCGCGCCGCGGCGGTCGCGGCGCGCACCGGTGTCCGCCAACGGCCACCGCCCTCACGACCCCGCCGAGCTGTCGCCGCCGGTCCCACCCGCGCGTGCCCGGCCGGGGTGGGGATCGCTGCCGTCCCTGCCGTCGTTGCCATCACTCCCGTCGCTGCCGTCGCTGTCGGCTCTGCGCCGCGACCTTCCCGCCGCCGCCATGAGCGCCACCGGCATGCTCGCGCTCAAGCTGCGCGAGCTGACCGGCCGCGACCTCATCGATCTGGAGTCGCTCCAGGAGCTGATCAGCGTGTACTACCGCAGCGCGGCCGTCCGCGAGATGCACCGCAAGGGCGAGTTCGACCTCGACGACTTCGGCTTCGACCGCGAGTGGACCGAGGCGCTGATGCCCATCTTGCGCGTCGTCTCCCGGCGCTATTGGAGGCTGGAGGTCGACGGCATCGAGAACCTGCCCCGCCGCGGCGGTGCGCTGCTCGTCTCCAACCACGCCGGTGTGCTGCCCTGGGACGGGGCCATGATCAAGGTGGCCGTCTTCGACGCCATCGACCGCCACGCCCGCGCGCTCATGGCCACCTGGTTCAGCGAGCTGCCGGTGGCGTCGTGGCTCCTGCGCCGCACCGGGCAGACACCGGCACATCCCGACGACACCCTGCGCCTGCTCCGCCACGGCGAGCTGGTGCTCGTGTTCCCCGAGGGAATCCGCGGCACCGGCAAGCCGTGGAGCGAGCGCTACCGGTTGCGCAGGTTCGGCCGCGGTGGCTTCGCCGACGTGGCGATGCGCGCCGGCGTGCCGATCATCCCGGTGTCGGTGATCGGCTCCGAGGAGACCTACCCGATGCTCGCCGACGTCAAGCCGATCGCACAACTGCTCGGTATGCCGTACTTCCCGATCACCCCCACGTGGCCCTGGCTGGGTCCGCTCGGCCTGCTCCCGCTGCCGAGCAAGTGGCGGATCATCTTCCATCCGCCGGTGACCCTCGACGCCGTCGACGATGGCGCTGCGCCGGCCCGCGGCGACGTGATGGAGATCGCCGACCGCGTCCGCGCCACCATCCAGTCCGGCGTCGTCGACAGCCTGATGCGCCGTCAACGCACCTTCCGCGGCTGAGGGGCAAGCGCCCGCCATCCAATCAGCGGTGGCCGACTGACCATGCGCCTCTGACACCACATGTAGGGTAATCGGCCGCCACAAGGCACAAGATGCTGCGCTGCCACGTTCCGGTCGCGTCAATGGCTCTGGTACACTCCATCAATGGTGGGGTGCCGTCGCCCAAGTCTGTTTCCATCGCCCAGCCTGCAACCGTGCACGCTGGGTGTTTCTGTCTTCAGGACGGTGATCGGGAGGCCTCATGGAGATCGAGCTCGGTAGGGGGAAAATGGCGCGCCGCGCCTACGGCTTCGACGAGGTGGCGCTGGTGCCCGGACGGGTGACCATCAATCCGGAGGAGATCGACGTGAGCTTCGCGCTCAACGGCTCCACCTTCCCGATCCCCTTCCTGGCTGCGGCGATGGACGGCGTCGTGGACGTGCCCTTCGCCCGCGAGATGGGCCGCCTCGGTGGCCTGGCGGTGCTCAACCTCGACGGCGTCCAGACGCGCTACGAGGATCCCTCGGACATCCTCCACGAGATCGCCGAGGCGACACCGCAGGACATCAACGTCCTGCTCCAGAAGATCTACACCGCGCCCGTGCAGGACGGTCTCATCGGCCAGCGCATCGAGGAGATCAAATCCGCCGGCGTGCCGTGCGCCGTGTCGACGACACCGGCGGGCGCCGAGCGCCGCGCCCCCATCGTCGCGGAGGCAGGAGCCGATGTGCTGGTGGTGCAGGGCACCGTGCTCACCGCCCGCCACATCAGCAAGAGCTACAAGCACCTCAACTTCAAGGACCTCACCGCCAGCGTCGGCATCCCGGTCATCGCCGGCAACTGCGTCGACTACGCCACCGCCCTCGAGCTGATGGACACCGGCGTCAAGGGGCTGCTCGTCGGCGTCGGCCCCGGTGCCGCCTGCACCACCCGCGGCGTGCTCGGCGTCGGTGTCCCGCAGGTCACGGCCACAGCCGACTGCGCCGCCGCCCGCGACGACCACCTCCGCCGCAGCGGTGAGCGCGTCGCCATCATCACCGACGGCGGTATGCGTCTCGGCGGCGACGTCGCCAAGGCCTTCGCCAGCGGCGCCGACGCGGTGATGATCGGCTCCATCTTCTCCTCGGCGAAGGAGGCGGCGGGCCACGGCAACCACTGGGGCATGGCCACGCCGGATCCCAACCTCCCGCGCGGCACGCGCATCCGCACCGGCGTCAAGGGCACGCTGCAGGAGATCCTCTTTGGCCCCGCCCACGTCGACGACGGCAGCATGAACCTGGTCGGCGCCCTGAAGAGCTCGATGGGGGTGTGCGGCGCGCGCAACGTGCAGGACTTCCAGCGCACCGAGATGGTGATCGCGCCGTCGATCAAGACCGAGGGAAAGATGCAGCAGAAAGAGCAGCGCGTCGGCATGGGGGTGTGAGCGGGGTGGCAGTCGCCCACAAGCAGGATCCGGTCGCGCCCTCCGACCCCGTCGTCGCCCAGGACACCGTGCTGGTGCTCGACTTCGGCTCCCAGTACTCGCAGCTGATCGCCCGCCGCGTCCGCGAGGCGAAGGTGTACTGCGAGCTCGTCCCCGGCACCATCAGCGCCGCCGAGGTGCGCGCCCGCAACCCGCGCGGCCTCATCTTCAGCGGCGGTCCGGCGTCCGTGTACGACGAGGGCGCGCCCCATCCCGACCCCGGTGTCTACGACCTCGGCGTGCCGATTTTGGGCATCTGCTACGGCCTGCAACTGTTCGCCCACCAGCTCGGCGGCGGCGTCCGTCCCGCCGAGCGCCGCGAGTACGGTCACGCGTCGATCAGCATCGACGAGCGCATCGGCATCTTCAAGGGGCTGCCGTCGGAGATTGACGTCTGGATGTCGCATGGTGACGTGATCACCGAGGTGCCACCCGGGTTCCGGGCCATCGCGCACTCGCTGAACTCGCCCTGCGCGGCGATCGCCGGGCCCAACGGGCGCTATGGCATCCAGTTCCACCCCGAGGTGGTGCACACGCCGCTCGGCGCCACCATCCTGCGCAACTTTCTCATCGACGTCTGCGGCTGCGCGGGCACATGGGAGCCGTCGTCGTTCATCGAGCTGGCGATCAACGACATCCGTGCCCGGGTGGGCGGCGGGCGCGTGCTCTGCGCGCTCAGCGGCGGCGTCGACTCGGCGGTGGCGGCGACGCTGGTGCACAGGGCCATCGGCGACCAGCTCACCTGCGTGTTCGTCGACAACGGCCTGCTGCGCCGGGCTGAGGGCGAGCGCGTGGTCGAGATCATGAGCCACCAGCGCCAGATCAACCTCGTCCACGTCGACGCCACCGAGCGCTTCCTCACCGCGCTCGCCGGCGTCGCCGACCCCGAGGAGAAGCGGCGGTGCATCGGGCGCACCTTCATCGAGGTGTTCGAGACCGAGGCGCGCAAGCTCGGCGACATCGATTTCCTCGCCCAGGGCACGCTCTACCCCGACGTCATCGAGTCCACCTCGCACGACACCCACAACGCCCAGAAGATCAAGACCCACCACAACGTCGGCGGCCTGCCCGAGGACCTGCGCTTCCAGCTGGTCGAACCGCTCCGCTATCTCTTCAAGGACGAGGTGCGCCGCGTCGGCCTGGCCCTCGGGCTCCCCGAGGACGTGGTGTGGCGCCAGCCGTTTCCCGGTCCCGGCCTGGCGATCCGGATCATCGGTGAGGTCACAGCGGAACGCCTCGACACGCTGCGCGCCGCCGACTGGGTGGTCATCGACGAGATCAAGCGCAGCGGCCTGTACCGCAAGGTGTGGCAGAGCTTCGCCATCCTCACGCCGATCTCGTCGGTCGGGGTGATGGGCGACAACCGCACCTACGCCAACGTCGTCGCCATCCGCATCGTGGAGTCCGACGACGGCATGACCGCGGACTGGGCCAAGATCCCCTACGACGTGCTGGCCGTGATCAGCCGGCGCATCGTCAACGAGGTGGCCGGCGTGAACCGCGTCGTCTACGACATCTCGAGCAAGCCGCCTTCGACCATCGAGTGGGAGTAGGCGCGCGCGCAATGCGGGTGCTGATCGCGGGCTCAGGGGGCCGCGAACATGCCCTGGCGTGGGCGTGTACCCAGGGCCACCCCGAGGTCGAGGTGATCTGCGCACCCGGCAACGGCGGCACGGCCGCGCTAGCTCGCAACGTCGCGGTCGCCGCTGACGATCCCGTCGCCGTCGTCCGCGCCGCGCGCGCATGCCAGGCCGACCTGGTGGTCATCGGTCCGGACGCCGCCCTCGCCGCCGGCGTCGCCGACGCCTGCATCGCGGCCGGCATCGCCGCGTTCGGCCCCACCGCTGCAGCGGCACGCATCGAGAGCTCGAAGTGGTTCGCCAAGATGCTCATGGACACCGCCGCTATCCCCACCGCGCGCTGGCGCAGCGCCGGCGCCGAGGACCGCGACGAGCTGCTCGGCTTCATCGACGACCTCGGTGGTCGCTGCGTGGTCAAGGCCGACGGCCTCGCGCTGGGCAAGGGCGTGATCGTCTGCGACGACGAGGCCACCGCCCGCGCCGCCGTCGCCGCCTGCCTCGACGAGGGCCGCTTCGGCTCGGCCGGCACGCGCGTGCTGGTGGAGGAGCGGCTCGAGGGACCGGAGGTCAGCGTGCTCGCGCTCACCGACGGCGTCAACCTGCGCGTCCTCCCTCCCGCGCGCGACTACAAGCGCGCCGGCGATGGCGACACCGGCCCCAACACCGGCGGCATGGGCGCGATCACGCCGCCACCCGGCGTCGATGACGACTTCCTTCGCTGGGTGGAGACCGACGTGCTCCACCCCTGCATCGACGCGCTTGCCGAGGCGGGCTCGCCTTTCTCCGGCTGCCTGTACGCCGGGCTCATGCTCACCGCGGACGGTCCCCGCGTGCTCGAGTTCAACGCGCGCTTCGGCGACCCCGAGACCCAGGTGGTGCTCCCCATCCTCGACGAGGACGTGCTCCAGCTGCTGCTCGACTCGGCCACAGGCCGGCTCGCACCCGGCCGCGTCGCACCCGGCTCGCGTCCGGCCGCGGCGGCCGTGGTGCTCGCCGCCGCCGGCTACCCGGGCGCGCCACAGCGCGGCGACGTGATCACCGGGCTGGACACCACCGATCCTGGTGTCCTCGCATTCCACGCCGGCACGCGGCGCGACGCCGACGGCACCGTACGCACGGATGGGGGACGTGTCCTCACACTGGTGGCACGCGGATATTCCCTCGATGAAGCGCGGCGCCAGGCGTACGCCGCCGTCGCCGGCGTGCACTTCGATGGCATGCAGTACCGCACCGACATCGGTATCGGCAAGGAGAGCACAGCAGCGAGATGAGCACACCGATGGTCGGCATCGTGGTTGGCAGCGAGAGCGATCTCGCCGTGATGGGCAAGTGCGGTGAGGTGCTCGACACCTACGGCGTGGGCTGGGAGATCGGCGTCATGTCCGCACACCGCGCCGGCGACGTGGTGCGCAGCTACGCCCAGCAGGCGGTCGGGCGCGGCCTGCGCGTGCTCGTCGCGGGCGCGGGCGCGGCGGCGCACCTGCCCGGCGTGCTGGCCTCGCTGACCACGCTCCCCGTCATCGGCGTCCCGCTGGCCGCGACGCCGCTGAGCGGCTTCGACGCGCTGCTCAGCATCGTGCAGATGCCCCCGGGCATCCCGGTCGCGACCGTCGCCGTCGGCGACATGGGCGCGCGCAACGCCGGCCACCTCGCGGCGCAGATCATCGCCCTGTCCGACGAGAAGGTGAACGCGGCGCTCATCGAGCACCGGGCGCGCATGAGCGAGACGGCGCGCCCACCTGAGGGGTTCATTCCCTGAGCGCCGGAATCAACGAACGCAAGCGCATTGCGTCGGGCTCGCCCTACGAGAGCCAGATCGGCTTCAGCCGCGCGATCGCCTTCGACGGCCGGGTCGTGGTGTCGGGAACAGCGCCCGTGTGGCCCGACGGCAGTTGCGACCCAGATGCGTACGCGCAGGCGCAGCGCTGCCTGCAGATCATCGAGCAGGCGCTGGTCGAAGCGGGCGTGACCCTGGCACACGTGGTGCGCACGCGCATGTACATCGTGGACGCGGACGACGCCGGTGCGGTCGGGCGGGCCCACGGCGGGGTCTTCGCAGACGTGTGGCCGGCCGCGACCATGGTGGTCGTCAAGGGTCTGCTCGACCCCCGTTGGAAGGTGGAGATCGAGGCAGAGGCCCAGGCCTGACTCGTGGCGGGCGCCCGGATTCGCGACTCCTCAGTGGCGGCCCCGCCGCCCTGACCTCCCTACAATCGGTCGCCATGCCGCGTCTTGAGCTTGTCGAGTGCTCTCTGCGGGCCGGACAGCAGGCGCTCCTGCTCAGCCGCCTGCGCAGCCGTCACGCCCTTCCCGTCGCCCAGGCCCTGGACGGCTGTGGCTTCGCCGCCCTCGACGTCTTCGGCGGCGCCACCTTCGAGGCGTCGCTGCGCTTCCTCGGCGAGGACCCCTTCGAGCGGCTCCGCGCCATTCGCGAGGCGGCGCCACAGGGCACCCTGGTCGCCTCGCTCGGCGGCCAGGCGCTCACCGGCCACCGCCACGTCGGCGACGACGTCGTCGACGCCTTCATTCAGGTCGCTGCCGACGCCGGTGTCGATCGCTTCCGCATCCACGATCCGCTCAACGACATGCGCAACGTCCGCCGCGCCATCGAGGCGGCGCGCCGCGCTCAGCGACAGGTCGAGGCGGCCATCGTCTACGCCGACTCCCCGCGCCACGACCCCGACCAGCTGGTGGCACTCGCCGAGCAGCTCGCCGAGCTCGGCGCCGACGCGATCTGCATCCACGATCCCATGGGCCTGCTCGGTGTCGCCCGCGTCGCCGACCTCGTGCACCGCGTCGTCGAGGCCACCGGGCTGCCGCTGGCGCTGTCGCTGTCCACCCAGACCGGCCAGGCGGACTTCGCCGCCTATGCGGCGGCGGTGGCGGGCGCGTCGCGGCTCGACGTGGCCCTCGCGCCCCTCGCCGGCGGCGCGTCGCTGCCCTCGGCCGAGGGGGTGATCGCCGCGCTGCGCGGCACCGAGCTCGACACCGGCATCAACCTCGAGCCGGTCACCGCCGCATCGGCCGTCCTGGAGCACCAGCTCGCGCTCTACGGCAACATCGTCGACGTTGCCGCGCTCCACCTCGACAGCAGCGCGCTGCGCGGACTGCTGCCACCGGCCGCGATGGGCCACGCGCTCGCCGAGCTGCGCGACCGCGACCAGCTCGACCGCCTCGACGACGTCGAGACCGAGGCCTCCCGGGTGCGCGCCGAGCTCGGCCACCCGCCGCTGGTGACGCCGCTCATCGAGATCGTCGCCACCCAGGCGGTCTACAACGTCTGCGACGGCGACCGCTACGCCACCGTCAGCCAGGAGGTCAAGGACTACTGCCTCGGTCTCTACGGTGAGCCGCCGTTCCCCATCGACGCCGAGGTGCGCCACCTCGTCAACGGTCGCGAGGAGCCGATCACCTGCCGCCCCGCCGACCTGCTCGAGCCGGCACTCGCGAAGCTGCGCCGCGAGCTGAAGCGCGAGGGCGTGGACAAGCCCGACGACGCGACGGTGGTGAGCTACGCGCTCTTCCCGAGCGAGCTGCTCGCCTTCAAGCGCGGAGAGGTGGAGGCCGAGCGACTCGGCGACGAGCCGGAGCCACCCGCGCCGCCCGCGGAAACGTCAGCGGATGCGGCCGACGCCGCCCCGGGTGGCGCCGCCGCCGCCGTCGAGGCGCCCCCCGCCGACGTCCGCGAGCTCACCGTCGAGGTCGACGGCCAGAGCTACAGCGTGCGCGTCATCGGCGCCGGGCTCGGCGGCGGCGGTGCCGCACCCCAGGGCGACTCCGCACCGGTGGCGCGCGAGGGCACCGTCCTCGCCCCGATGCAGGGCGTCATCCTCAAGGTTGCAGCCAAGGTTGGCGACAAGGTGGAGCTCGGCGACGTCGTCGCCGTTCTCGAGGCGATGAAGATGCAGAACGACGTCACCGCGACGCGCGCGGGCACGGTGAGCGCGGTGCACGTCAAGGAGGGCGACGTGGTCGGCCCCCGCCACCCCATCGTGCAGATCGACTGATGTTCGAGAAGGTTCTGGTCGCCAACCGCGGCGAGGTCGCGCTTCGCGTCATCCGCGCCTGCCGCGACCTCGGCATCGCCACCGTCGCGGTGCACAGCGAGGCCGACCGCACCGCCGCGTTCGTCCTGCTCGCTGACGAGTCAGTCGAGATCGGCCCGGCGCCGTCGGCCCAGTCCTACCTGGTCATCGATCGCATCATCGACGCGGCCATCAGCACCGGTGCTGTGGCCATCCACCCCGGCTACGGGTTCCTCAGCGAGAACCAGGCGTTCGCGCGGGCCTGTGCTGCGAACGGCATCACCTTCATCGGGCCCAGCCCGGAGGCGATGGCCGCCATGGGTGAGAAGGTGCCGGCGCGGCAGCGCATGCGCGACAGCGGGGTGCCGATTGTGCCCGGCAGTGACGCGCTCGAGGACGCCGACACCGCCGTCGCGGCGGCGGCCGAGGTCGGCTACCCGGTGCTCATCAAGGCCAGCGCGGGCGGCGGCGGCATCGGCATGCGCGTCGCCCGCGACGAGGGCGAGCTGCGCGAGGGCCTCGAGGTGGCGCAGAGCACCGCGCAGCGCGCCTTCGGCAACGCCACCGTCTTCCTGGAGCGCTACGTCGACTCGCCGCGGCACATCGAGATCCAGGTCCTCGCCGACACCCACGGCAACATCGTCCACCTCGGTGAGCGGGAGTGCTCCATCCAGCGCCGCCATCAGAAGATCCTCGAGGAGGCGCCGTCGCCCACCATCGACGCGGCCACGCGGGCGCTCATGGGTGAGGCGGCGGTCACAGCGGCGCGCGCCGTCGGCTACGTCAACGCCGGCACCGTGGAGTTCATCTACAGCAACGGCGAGTTCTTCTTCCTCGAGATGAACACGCGGCTTCAGGTGGAGCACCCGGTCACCGAGCTGGTCTACGGCGTCGACCTGGTCGTCGAGCAGCTGCGCATCGCCGCCGGTGAGGAGCTGCAGTTGCGCCAGGAGGACCTGGTGCCGCGCGGTCACGCCATCGAGTGCCGCGTCAACGCCGAGAAGTACGCCAAGAACTTCATGCCGTCACCGGGCCAGGTCACCGGCTACCGCGAGCCCAGCGGCCCGGGCGTGCGCGTCGACTCATCGCTGGCCGCGCCGGGGATGGTGTCGCCGAACTACGACCCGATGATCGCCAAGCTGATCTGCTGGGGACCGACGCGCGAGCTCGCGATCGCGCGCATGCGCCGCGCCCTGCTGGAGTACGCGATCACCGGCATCAGCACCAACATCGCCTACCACCTGGCCATCCTCGACGACCCCGAGTTCGCCGCCGGCAACTACACCACCCACTTCATCGACGGCCACCCCGAGCTGGTCGCGGCCGCACAGGTGTGGGAGGAGCGCCGCGCTCCGTTCCTGCGCGTGCTTCGCGACCCGGCGCGCGCCGCGGCCATCGCCGCCGCCACCGTCGTCCTCGGTTTCTGAGTCGGCGCGGGGTTCCGGCGCGATGCGCAGCGGTCGGCTCGAAGACGCGCTGGTACTGTGGCCGCTCGCCGAACAGCTGATCGCGGCAGCGCCCGCCGGGCCTGTCGTGAACGTGGCCATCGCCCCCGACTCATCGTCGCTCGCGCGTGCCGCGCACTTGCGCTGGCCCCACGCCGAGGTGGTGACGTGGAGAGGCCGCGGCGATCAGCGGGTCGACGTGCTTCTCGCCCTGCCGTCAGCGCTCCTCAGCCACCCCGTGGCGGACCTGCTCGACGCCGATGCGTCCGCTGCGCTGGTCATGGTCTGGGACGGCGGCGCCACCCACGAGAACGCCGTCTTGCACGCCTGGAGCGAGGTGTGCGGCGAGGCGCTGCCGGAGCTGGCGCGATGCGCGCGTACGGTTGCAGCACCAAGCGGTTGGACCACGTCGCGCGTCATCGACGTGGTCCGCTTCGACTCGGTGGCGCAGCTGCGCCAGGCGCTCGTCGAGGAGCGCGGCATCGTGCCGCCGCCCGCGTCCGCCGCGCTGACCGACCGCATCGCTCACCACCTGCGTGCGCACGAAGCCGCCGACGGAACCCTGCGCATCCCGGTGTCGGCCACCCTTCTCCGTCACGAGTCAGGCGGTTCCCTCATCGAAGAGTGAAGGCTGACGTCGTGACGTCCTTCAGCGAGTGTGGTCGCCGAGGTCGACGACGCGAGCTCCGCGTGCCATCGCGGTGAGCCTCTGCCATCTGCGATCACTGGTCACCAAATATTGAACCTGGTGGACAATCCCGGTCGCGATCACGAGAGCGTCGGGCGTTGCCATTCTGTACTGCGCGCGAATGCGCGCCGCTTCCTGGGCCACCGCCAGATCGATGTCGGCCAGGCGCATATGTGGGTGATTGGTGAGAAACGCATGCACATGCTCATACACATCGATGCTCTGCGTCAGCGGCCGGACCAGCACCTCGAGGACGCTGACCATGGAGACGACAGCGGTATTGAGCCCCTGCGCGACACGGTCGTCGATGACGTGCGTGGCCAGAGAGCTCGTGGCCTCGTTGCCGTTGAGGTGCGCGATGAGCACCGTCGAGTCAATGAGGATGGGACCGCCGGACGCCAGGCTGTCGTCCAGCGACTGCCGTGACAACTATCGGTCCGCCTCGACACTGGGCATGTCGCCGGCCTCGTCACCTCCACCGCCCCAACTGGCGCGCTCCTCGGCCAGATAGGTGGCGACCTCCTCATCGTTTGCCCCGTACACACCACGCAGAGCCCCCGCGAACGTCGGCGGCAGGACCCGCACGCGGACCTCCTTCGCCTGGTCGTCCCACCTGAGCAGCAGGCGACTGCCGTCTGTGAGCTCCATGGCCCTCGCGATCGCGGCCGGCCACGTCATCTGCTTCTTCTTCCGCACCTCGACCGCCATTTCCAGCATGGTCGGACTCTACACCATCCGTCGGACAGAGATGATAAGGTACGACAAACTACCAGGCTTCCGAAAGCCGGTCAGCCCCCCGCGGCGGCCCTGAAGGGTGCGGCCAGCGCCTGACCGTCGACGTCGACGAGCGTGGTGGCGACGCCAAGGGTCACCGCCGTGGGCGCGGGCACACCGACGGTGACGGTGGCCGTTCTGGTGTTGGCGTCGTATGTGACCGTCGCCGGCAGCTGGATACCGGCGCGGTTGGTGACCGTGATCGCCGACGCCACCGACGCCGGGTTCAGGTCGCTGTCGAAGGCGACGTGCAGCACCACCAGGTGCCCGTCGCCGGCGGCGCTGAGCACCTGGGTGATGTGCGGGCCGACCGGCTCGTCATGGAGCGGCCCGACGGTGAGCGAGCTGACCAGGTAGCCGCCGTGGTTGGTGGCGGGCGACAGCTGCAGGGTCTCGTCGGCGAAGGTCGCCACCGCGTGAGTGGTGGAGGGATCGATGATCAGCCGCGCGGTCGCGGCGACGGTTCCATCGGGGTTGGCTACGGCGCTGATCACGTATGCCCGCGTCAGGCCCTTCGGCGTCGCCGCGGCTGCGCTCACGCCGGCCGCACTGAGGCTGCCGAGCGCGGTGCCGTCGCCGTGGATCTGCGCGTCGATGAGCGCCTGCAGCGCCCCGGACGAGCCGTCGGGCAGCTTGCCGGCGCCTGCTGCCGAGCCACCGGGGAGAGGCGCCAGCTGGGCCCGGCCGCCGGCGACGTACGCGATGGCGTCGTCGGCCGCGGTGAACACCGGGTTGGTCGCCGCCGGCGCACGCGCCACGACCGAGCCAGAGGGGAGTGCCAGCACGTCCAGCTGCGGATTACCGGTGGCGGGATGGTCGACAACGGTGAGCAGCGAGCCGTCGCTGTCCAGGGCGATCTCGGTGACCCGGTCGGTCGCCTGGTTGAGCGGGACGGTGACGCTGGCGTCATGGCTCACCGGCGAGGTGACCAGCCGGCTGCCCGCGCCGCTGTTGTCCACCCAGGCCACCGTGGAGCCGTTGCCCGTGAAGGCGGCGATATCGCGGCTTCCCGGCAGGGTGCGCGTCTGCAACGTGGTGAGGTCGATGAGCGAGCCGTCGCGATCGGGGGCGCCCGCGAATGCCTGGCCGCCGCTGCGCGCGAAGCGCACCGAGTCGGTGCCCGCCGGGAGGGTGGTCAGGGTGTGGACGTGGCCCTGGAGGTCGACGGTGACGATCCGGTCCGGCTCGGCGACCACGGCGGTGTCCAGCGTCAGCCAGCCGGTGGCGAGCACCGGGACGGCGAGCGAGGTGAGGACGGCGCGCTGGGAGCCGTCGAGGGCGACCAGGACGATCTTGGTACCCGAGGACGTGGGCACCGCCGCGATCAGCTCGAGGCCGTTCGGAGCCAGTGCTGCGCTGCCCGCCGCGGGGCCGAGGTCGACGGCGGTGGAGCCGCTGTGGAGTGCCGCCAGCTCAGCCGGCGTGGCCGCCGCGGCGCTCGCCGAGGAGGCAGCGGACGGTGAGGGGGAGACGGCGGCCGGGACCAGCGGCGCCGAGGTGGCGACGAGCGTGCCGTCGCCGCCGCTGAGCAGGGCCGTGCCCGAGTTGACCGCACCCAGCGTCTGGGGCGCGAGCTGGACCACCGTCGGCGGGGACGGCGGCGTCGGCGCGGTGCCGAACGAGATCAGGATGTCGGCCTGGGCCAGCTCGCCATTAGCCGCCCGGGCGGCGCTGTGGTCGATGGTGACCGTGTACGGCGTGTTGCTGGCGAGATGGTGGGTCGGGGTGATCAGCAGGTTGTTGCCCTGCCATGAGGTGCTCACCTCGGTGGCCGGGCGGATGTGCAGGCCGGCGACCACCGCCGCCTCGTTCATCGGCTGGCTGAAGGCGACCGTGATGACGTTGTTGGGGCTCACGGCGTGGCGCTCGGCGACGGGCGACATGGCGGTGACCTGGTGGTCCTGGATGTGGGTGTTGAGCACGGTCAGCACCGCCGCCGCCACCAGCGCGACGCCGAGGCTGGCGCCGCCCCACGCGAAGGGGGTGGAGTGGCGCCACCAGCCGCGCTGCCGGACGGGCTTGGCCGCAGCGCCGAGGGTCGCCGGGGCCTCGCGCATCAGCTGGGCGCGCAGCACCGCCTGGAAGCGGGGATCCATGCCGGGGTCGGGGCGGGCGGCGCGAACCCGGTTCGCCAGCTCGATCAGCTCGGGATCCGCGTCGAGGATGCGGTCGATCTCGGGGTCGATCCAGCGGGTGTCGGCCATCAGGCGTCCTCCGCCGGGGCGCCGGTGATCTCGAGGCGGGCCCGCAGCCCGATCATCCCGCGGTGGATGAGCAGCTTGATCGCGCCCTCGCTCTTGCCCATGACCACGCCGATGTCGGCCAGCTTGAGGTCCTCGCCGAGCTTGAGGGTCATGGCGGTGCGCTGGTGCTCTGGGAGGGTGTCGATCGCCGCCCACACGCGAGCCGCCTCGACCTTCTGGGCGACCTGCTCATCGACCGGCTGCTGGGGGTCGGCCACGCCGATGGCGTCGTCAAGATTCGACACCGGTCGCTTGGCACGGTAGTGGTCGGCAATTGCGTTCACACTGATCTGGTAGAGCCACGCACTGAAGGGGTGACCGCTCGGTTTGTACCTGCCGATGGCGCGCAGAGCCTTGAAGAAAACCTCGGAGGTGACGTCCTCGGCGGCATCCTGGTCGCGCAACCGGCTGTATACGAACCGGTAGATCTGCCCGAAGTAGTGGTCGTACAGTTCCCCAAAGGCGTCGGCATCCCCTTTGGCACGCTCGACAAGCTGATCCTCATACGCCCGAGGCAGGGTCACCGGACACACTCCGGACGCATGTGATGGGGCAACGGTCGCAGCGACCGGTGGGTTACGGGTCTCGACATGGGGGCCCCGCGACTATAAGAGCGCTGTCCCTCTGTCCTGCGCGACCGCGACGTCGCTCATCTTCATGACCAGGCGCCCGTTGACCGGGGTCTCTTTGAAACCAAAATGCCGATAGAGCGCCGCGGCGCTAGCCGCCCAGCATCTTCGGGTACGCCGCCGCAGCCAGCTGGTCCACCTGGCTGAGTGGTGGCGTGCTCGCAGCGTAGATCGTCAGAGATCCGACGCGGCCGCCCGACAGCTGGAACGCGGCGAGGGTCACGCCCGCAGCCTGCTGACAAACCGCACCGGGGGCCGGGACGCCGGGAATCGAGCTCTGCTGGCACGTGGGCGACGTCTGCAACGAGCCGGTGGTGATGCCGAGGATCACCCCGTCGTGACCGTGAAGGTACTTCACGTCGTTGGGGGCGTCATGCGACCCACCCGCCGATTCGAACAGGCAACCACCCTGCACCTGGGTCACGGTGGAGACCGTGATGCCGACGTCCTGCTGCACGGTGGCGGAGTCCAGGAATGTGCAATTGCCGGTGGCGGACACCGCTCCACTCGGGGCCGTCGTGGCGGTCGAGGTGCCGGTGGGCGCGGTCGTGCTCCCCGGCGCGGTTGTGGGTGTGGTCGTCGACCCGCAGCCGGCGAGTGCGAAGGCTCCAACGACGAATACGGCACATGCTCGGCGCATCATCCGGCCTCAGCCCCCGACCTCATGGTATCCACCGTCGACATTGTGGTGGTACGCCGCTTGGTCCACAAGGCGGCGTACGAGCACGAGGGCTACTCGCAGTTCTTCGACCGCCTCGCCGCGTCGTTGAAGGAGGGCTGACGGAAACGGCGAGCGGACGTTCGCCATCGGCTGCTGATGCCGGTACGGAACGCGTCACTCCGTGGCGGGGTCGCGGGGAATGCGCAGCAGCGCGGCGATCCCCAGCAGCGGCCCGGCGACTGCAAGCGCCAGCGCCGGCACGACACCGCCCGCGCTGCTCAACGAGCCGGCGATCGCCGACGACAGCGGCTGACCGGCGACATTGCCGGCGTAGGACAACGCAAACGCGCGAGCGAACATGTGCGGGACGGTGCGTCGCTGGCGCAGCCCGTACACCGCCACCCAGTAGGGGCCGCCGCCGGCGCCGACGATCAGCATCCCAACGGCGATCAGCGGAATCCCCGGTGCGACGAGGATGAGCAGCACTCCAACCGCGGTGGCCACCGCGCCAGCGGCCATCAGCGGCACTTCACGTCCGCGCGTGCCGAGCCGGCCGGCAACGATCAGCGCCACCGCGGCACCGACCTGTTCGATGGCCAGCAGCAGTCCGACCACCGCCGCGGACTGCTGCATGTGGTTGACGATGATGATCGGCAGCACCACGATGATCGTCCCCGGCGCAAAGTTGAGCAGCGAGCTGCTCAGCGCAAGGGAGATCAGCGTGCGGTTGCGAAAGAAGTAGCGCGTGCCGGTGCGCGTCTCCTCCCACACCGACCCGGGGTCACTCGCCACCACCGTCTCGGGGACGCGCGTCAAGACCGCCGCGGTCACCAGCAGCAGCGCGGCGCCGACCATGAACACCGGCGCCGGCCCGAGCAGCCCGAACAGCGCTGATGCCGCCGCAGGGGCGGTCAGCGACACCGCGGTGAACATCGCGGTGTCGACAGCGTTGACCCGATCCCAGAGTCGCTCCGGGGTTATCGTCGGCACCTGCGCACGCGCGCCGGCCTGCGCCAGCGGACGGGTGCAGGAGAGCACCACTGCGGCGATGGCGATCATGGGCACGGTCAGCCGGTCGGCGGCGATCAGCGCGGCCAGCGCAGCGAAGACCACCATCGCAACGAAAACGTCGATGCGGATGAAGGCGATGCGCCCGCGGCGATCGAGCAGCGCGCCAGCGAAGGGCGTCAACACCAGTCCGGGAACGGTGCCGAGGAACACGACGAGCCCGGCGATCGCCGGCGAGCCGAAGAGCCGCAGGCAGGTGAGCACCGCCAGGATCGGCAACATGCCGTCGAGCACCCACCGGGACAGTCCGACGCTGACCGCCAGCGGCCGCATGCCGGGGATGCGCCACAACTCGGCATACGACGGCGGCGAGCCACCCCGAACAGGGCGGGCGACGGTCATGCCATCGGTCCTCCCTGTTTAGCGAACGCTGCCGACGATCACCCTACCAGATGCAACTTGTTCGCATCTGGGACGCACGCCATCAGACTCGTCCTCCCGTCGGCTGGCTGTGGCCCGCCTGACGACCCCGGCGTGGCGCCGATTCGTCGGGGATTCATGAATGCGTATATCATGAATCCATGAAAGCCTCGACGACCATCCCGATCAACCAGGCCCGCCCGCGGCTCACCGAGATCCTCGACATCGTCAAACGCGAGCCGGTGACCATCACCAAGGACGGCACCCCGGTCGCGGTGATCGTCGACCCGGAGGACTACGCCGGCCTGCTGGCCACCCTGGAGATCCTCAGCAACCCAGATCTGCGCGCACAGGTGGCCGACTTTGAGGCGCGGCGGGCTCGCGGTGACGTCGAGTGGGTGAGCCAGGAGGACGTCGTCCGCCTCGTCGATGCCTGAGATCCGCTGGGAGCGCAACGCGCTGGGCGTCGTCCTCGACCTCGGCGAGAAGCCGCGCCTCCGCATCGTTGCCCAGGTCGGTCACCTCGGTCAGTTCCCGGAGCTCGGCATGGCGGCACAGGGACTGTTCGAAGGCAAGCGCCGCCTGGTCGTCGGCCCCTACAGCGTCGTGTACGAGTACGACGAAGACGACGACGTCGTCAGCATCCTCGCGCTCGCGCGAGGCGGCCCACTCTTCCGCTGACTACATCCCCTTCATGATCCCGATGACGTTGTTCTCAGGGTCCGAGAACATCGCGATCGTCGGCCCGCCGGGCACCTCCATGGGGTCCATCAACTTCTTGCCTCCCTTTGCCTCCGCCGCTTTGAGGGTGGCATCGAGGTCGGCGACCTCGACGTAGAAGGTGACCCGGGTTCCGCTCATTGCCGGCGCAATCCCGCCGCCGATGCCGTGTTCGGCGCCCTTGCTGACCATCCCGTAGTTCATGGGGTTGTTGGCATCGATCTCCCACCCGAAGAGGTCGGCGTAGAACTTCTGCTGTGCCGCGGCGTCGTTTGCCTGGACCTCGAAGTGAACAACCGGATTAGCCATCGAAGTGCTCTCCCCACAGTGATGGAACAAGTGAGCAGAGTGTGGCTCGTCCCCCAAGGTTCCCGCTACCCCGGGCCGTTTGGCACTGGCGCGACGCCCGGCACCCGACCAGCATCAGCAATGAACCACCATGGAGGACTGACCACCGTGACACGAACCCTCGGCCGACTCAGCCCACTGACCGTGGCCGACGTGATGACCGTGAAGGTGGTCACGGTGGGGGAGTCCGCAACCTTCCACGAGATGACCCTGCTCCTCAAGAAACACGGCATCAGTGCCCTGCCGGTGACGGGAAGCGACGGTGCCCTGCTCGGCATCGTGTCCGAGGCGGACCTGTTGCTCAAGGAGGCGCCTCCGCTCGAGCGCTCGCGAAGCTGGCCGTGGTCCCGCCATCAGGGCGGCGGACCCGCCAAGGCTGAGGCGGCGCGGGCAGGCGACGTGATGACGCGGATGGTCGTCACCATCACACCGCGGTCGACTCTCGCCACCGCGGCACGGTTGATGCGCGAGTACGGTGTCAAGCGCCTGCCGGTTGTCGATGGGAACGGAGCGCTGATCGGCATCGCGTCGAGGCGAGACCTCCTGACCGCCTTCACGCGGAGCGACGAGGAGATCCGCCACGACATCGTCGAGGGTGTCATGCCGGGTTGGTTGGGAATTGCTCCTGAGGCGATGACGGTCGCGGTGGAGGGCGGGGTGGTGAGCCTCCGCGGCACATTGGCCCGCCGCAGCGATGTCGACGCCGTGGAGCACGTCGTGGCGTACCTCGACGGCGTCGTGCAGGTCGACGCCAAGCTCGCCTATGAATTCGATGATCAGCGGGTGAGCTCGCCGCGAGAGGTTTCCATCGGCTGAGCCTCGCGCGAGGCCTCGACATCCGCGACCGACGTCGCATTCACCCTCCGCCAGGGGTGGAGCGATAGCGCTCACTCAACGTTGCGGTGGCAACGTAGTGGACATTGCGCCCACCGCCGCGACGCTCTAACCAGCCGAGGCGCGTCAGCGCGGTCAGGTCATGACTGGCCGCAGCAGTCCCCACCCCGTGCTCATGGCGATATTCATCGCGCCGTACCTCCAGCCCCATCAGCGCGATGTCGAGCGCAGTGGCGGCCCGCTCGGGGAGCTTTGCGGCCGCGACCAACTCAGTCACAAAGTCGAATCGGCGGGACGCTTCCGCAACAGTTGCGACGAGACGGTCGGCTGCAGACCGGTGTGCACGAACGGCAAGATCGAGCCAGGGAGCAGTGCTGGTGGTTGGGTCATATGCCGACCCATGGGCAGCCTGGAGAGCGTCGTAGTAGCTGGGGGTGTTCTCGCCCAGGTAGCGCTCGATGGAGGCAAAGGCCGGATGGAGAATGCGCTCGCGCGCGAGGACGAGTGATTGAACGATGCGCGCCGTGCGTCCGTTGCCATCGGCAAAGGGGTGGATCGACGCGACATGAAAGTGCGCCATGGCCGCGCGGACGATTGGATGACTGCTGTCCTCGGCCAACCAGTCTGCCGTCTCATCCATGAGGGGCGGCACCACCTCGGCGGCAGGCCCCTCGTAGATCACGCGATTCTCAGGACCCGTGATCCACACGCCGCCGCGCCGCCACCGCCCCGGCCGAGCCCGCTCCTCACTCTGGGTGACAAGGTAGTGCAGCTCGCGAATGGTGGACCGTGTCCAGGTGAAATGCTCGTCGTCCCCGTATGCGACGACGCGGTCAAATGCGGCCCGGTAGTCACGAATGGCGAGAGCTGTGCGCTCGTCGACGTCCGGCACCGGCCGCCCCGCAGCGATCGCCAAGGCCTCCTCTTCCGAAACCCGAAACCCCTCGATGCCGGTGGAGCTCCGGGTGGCCTCCGACGCCAGGACTCGCCGAAGTGCGCCGGACCACCGGGCGGGCACGTCCACCCGGTAGCGGATGTCCTGGCGGAGAACGTCCAGCTCCTCGAGAAGCCGGAGCGTCTCCGCGGACAGGTCTGGAGTTCGGTGGATGGTCATCAGTCCTCGACCTGATACGAATGTTCGTATCTCAACCTTACCATACGCATATTCGTATCCCAGCCCAAACGTGGTTACTCGCGACCGCTGGCCCGATTCGGCCCACGCCTCGGCGGCGGCTGTTGCGTCCGACCGCCGACGGCTGACCCGTCAGCGTCAGAGAAGCGCCGCGATCATCGCGGCCGCGACGAAGCGGCCGTACCGCTCCGCCGACCACCCGCGGCGCAGCACCAGAAGCTCGAACAGTTCGGGCGAGCTGTAGGTCCAGAGCACGTCGGCGGCCTGGGCGAGGCCAATGCCGGTGCGGAGGTGACCGCCGGCGAGCAGCCGGCGGGCGTTGCTGGTCATGCGCGCGAGGCGAGCAGCGTCCATCTCGTCCTGCAATGACCGGACCTCCACGTCGGTGGCCGCGGCCGACCGGATGAGCAGGAGGATGGGAGCGGCGCGTGGCCCGATCTCGGCGGTGAACGCGCCCCACCCCTGGATGATCGCGCGCGGATCGGCTTCGCGGGCCTGGAGCTCGTCGCTTCGTCGCTCGGCGGGGATCGGGCCGGCACCCTCCAGTGCCCGCTGCCGGATGGCGCGCACCAGCCCCGGCTTGCCCCCGAAGGACTTGTAGATGGTGTCGACCGACACCTCGGCGTCGGCGGCGACGGCGGCAACGGTTGTGGCGCCATAGCCATCGCTGAGGAAACGCTGTTCCGCCGCCTCGGTGACCCGGTGGCGAGTCGCGGCGGCCGCCTCCTGACGGCGCCTGGCGTCGTAGGTCCGCTTGGGCTTGACAACCGGCCTGGTGGTGCGCAGAGTCACCATTTGATTCTAGCCGACTGGAACCAATAATCGGAGCGCAGGAGGTACGGGCATGGGGACAGAGCAGACCGAGGACTTTGTGAACCGGCTGGTGGCCGCCACCAACGCCCACGACCTCGATGCGCTGCTCGACTGCTTCGCCGACGACTACGAGAACAGGACCCCGCTGCATCCCGCGCGAAGCTTCACCGGACGCGACCAGGTCCGGCGCAACTGGGAGCAGATCTTCGGATTCGTCCCCGACCTGCGTGCTGAGGTGCTGCGCCGCGCCGTCGATGGCGACACCGCGTGGACCGAATGGGACATGGCCGGGACGCGCCGCGACGGCACCGCCCACCACATGCGCGGGGTCGTCGTCTTCGGCATCCGCGATGGCCGTGCGCAATGGGCCCACTTCTACCTCGAGCCCGTCGACGATGGCGCCGGCACAGTCGACGAGGCGGTGCGCGCTCAGGTGGTGCGCACGTGATCCTCGTTGCCGGCGGCACCGGCCGGCTGGGCACGCTCGTGGTGCGGCGGCTGGCCGGCCGGGGACTCGCCGTGCGCGTTCTCACCCGCGATCCCGCGCGGGCTCAGCACCTCGGCGACGCCGCCGCGGAGTTGGTTGTCGGCGACGTCCGCGACCGCGCCAGCGTCGAGCGCGCGATGCGTGGGGTGTCCACCGTCGTCTCAGCCGTTCAGGGATTCGCAGGACCGGGTCGGGTCACCCCGGAATCGGTGGACCGAGATGGCAATGCCAACCTGGTCGCCGCCGCCGCCGGGGCGAACGCCGACGTCGTCATGGTGTCCGTTGTCGGAGCGTCCCCCGACAGCCCCATGGAGCTGTTCCGCGCCAAGTACGCGGCCGAGCAGCACCTTCGTGCCGGCGGCGTGCCCTGGACCATCGTTCGCGCGACCGCGTTCCTCGAGCTTTGGACGGAGATCCTGGGCAAGGGGATGGTGTTCGGACGCGGCAACAACCCGATCAACTTCGTCTCAGTCCACGACGTCGCCGCCGCCGTCGACAGCGCCGTCATCAACCCCGGTCTGCGTGGCAGGACCCTCGAGATCGGCGGCCCCGACAATCTCACCTTCAACCAGCTGGCAGCCGACGTGCAGAGGGGTCGGGGACAGACGAAGTCGATCCGCCACATCCCTCGCTGGCTTCTCCGCACCATGGCCCCGGTGTCACGCCAGGTTGCGGCCGCCGTCGCCATGGACACCATCGACCTCACGTTCGCGGCCAGCAGCGACAGGATGGCCGAGGCGTCCCTGTAGACGACCGGGTTCGCGCCCTCAGGCTCCGCGATCCTCCTGCAGCGCTCGCTGGGCGTCGGCGGCGACCCGCACGGGCGCGGGGATCCGCCGCATCCGGGCCCTTGCGGGCTGGATCCAACCGGAGCTCTCCAGCCGGCGCAGTTGGGCCTTCGCCTCGCGGATCCCAATCGTGGTGGGACACGCGGGCACGGAGCGACCCTCAGAGCGCCTCACGCGGCGGTGACGGCCCCCCGGATGGGCCGTGTCGTGATCTCCACCATCCCGATCACCGTGTCGGAATACTCGACTGGATCACCGACACGATGCAACGCGGGCGGAATCGGGTCGCCGTCGCGGCGCATCGACGCCAGGTGCAACCACAGCGACTCGCGCATGAGGCGCACCGTCTCCTCAACCGTCTTGCCCATGGCCACGCAGCCGGGCAGATCCGGCGCGTACGCGCACAGATTCTGCGCGGCCGGATCGGCCTCGAGGACGATGACGTAGCGGTCCACGGTTCCTCCTAGCGTCCGAGCCGGGGTAGTCCGGCCTGTCGGCGGATTCCTGCAAGCGTACCGCGAACCACGTCAGCACCCAAGCCACCGCTAACGGTGACCTTGCCGGGCCTGATGGGGTGCTTGAAATGTCGGTGCCCGCCCACGTGGCTCGTCTGCCGCCAGCCCGCAGCCTCCAACTCGGCAATGACCTCGCGGACCTTCGGCGGCATGGTGCGACACGGTTCGGGTCGCGCACGGTCATCCCACGCCCATAGCCGCATCGATCTGACTGGCTCACAATCACTGCCAATGGACGTCGATCTGGCGGTCAGGCTGGCGGCATTCCGCTATCTCGACGGCCGGGTGCGCGCGCTCGGAGAGGTTCTCCCGCGCCAGTTGCTCGCCGACGGATTCACGTTCGAGGGGACGCGAGTACCCCTCCTCGGCCCGCAGGGGATCTTCAAGCCGTCCATCTCGTCAATGCCGCTGAGCATCACCACCGTCCCTGCAGTGGATGGCCGCGAGAGACCCTACGAGGACCACCTGACAGGAGAAGGGCTGTCGTATCGCTACCGTGGCGACGACCCCCACCACCGGGACAACGAGGGCCTCCGTCGAGCGCTGCAAACGCAGACGCCCTTGGTCTACTTCTACGGCATCGTCCCATCGCAGTACCTCGCCATCTGGCCGGTCTACATCGTCGGTGACGACCCCTCGTCCCTGACGTTCACCGTCCAGGTGGACGAGCCCAGTGCGCTTGCCGGCGGGGAGCTCGTGCTCCGCGACGAGGACGCGAGGCGGTCGTACCAGTTGCAGGTCACCCTGCGACGTCTGCACCAGGCAGATTTCCGGCAGAAGGTTCTTCGCGCCTACAAGCTGAGCTGCGCCGTGTGCCGGCTGCATCACGCGGAGCTTCTCGATGCCGCGCACATCCTGCCGGACGGGCACCCCCGGGGCGAGCCAATCGTGCCGAACGGGCTGGCGCTCTGCAAGCTGCACCACGCCGCGTTCGACACCAACATCGTCGGAATTCGCCCCGACCTGGTCCTGCAGATCCGCTCGGACGTCCTCGAGGAGATCGACGGTCCAATGCTCCAGCACGGCCTCAAGGGCATGCACGGGCAGAGGATCGTCGTGCCCGCACGGATTCACCTCCAACCGCGAGCGGCCTTCCTCGAGGAGCGCTACGAACAGTTCCTCAAGGCCGGATAGTCCGTGTCGCGAAGGATCTGCCCTCAGTGCGGGCTGGCGGTGAGGTGGTGACCTACTGCATGGACGCCGTGGATCCCGAATCGCCGCCCTTGGCCTGGCGCAGGCGTTCGAGCACCCACATACGCGCCAGCGTCGTTGGCCCCAGCCCCTGCTCGTGCGCCAGCGCACGAAGCTGATCCAGCGCCTCCGGTGAGAAGCGGATGGTGATGCCCTGGGACAGGTTGCGCGCGAACTGCAACTTCACCGGCTTCCACTCGGCCTCGTGGACGGTGGTGTCGTGCGTGTCCCAGTACTCCGCCTCGTCTTGGAGCGAGTTGAAATGGGGGATCACGGGCCGTCGCGCGTCTGTCATTGCGCGCC
>CABEBM010000006.1_pt1 | contig 66374 bp, 64 predicted proteins | sample 3132591 | NCBI WGS metagenome assembly CABEBM01 (sample SAMEA5534345, study PRJEB31848) | metagenome | biome: tundra; feature: field; material: soil | place: USA | collected 2013-05 | depth 0.45 m | reverse complement strand
CCCTCGAGCGCCCGCGCGTCGTCGCCCGCATCCGTGGCGACGATGGCGCAGCCCGCGGCCATGGCCTCGAGCAGCGAGAGCGCCAGCCCTTCCGCGGTGGACGGGAGCACGAACACATCGCATCCGCGCAGCAGTTCGAGGGCCCGCGTGCTCGAGACCAGCCCGAGCAGGCGCACGTTGGAACGGCCCTCCGCGAGCCGGCGCAGGCGGTCCCGCTGGACACCGTCCCCGGCGATGCAGAGCACGTGGTCGTCAGGGAGGTTGAGTGAGATGAAGCTCTCCACCAGCGCGGGCACCCGTTTCTCCGGATCGAGCCGGCCGATGTACAGCACAAGCAGCCGGGCGCCGAGCTCCCCACGCGCTCCCGATGGCCCTGGGGTGATCGCGTCGGTGTCGACACCGTTGGCGATGACGACGATCTTCTCCGCGGGATAGCCGGCACGGGCGAGCAGGTCGCGCTGCCCGGGGCTCAGGGTGATGCAGCGGTCGACGTGGCGCATCTGCAGCCGGTGATAGCGGTACAGACCCTGCAGCACCGCCGCTCGGGCAGTGCCCTCCGGGCCGTGCGGGAGGTGGAAGGTGGCGACGCACGCGGCCGAGAGATCGTGTGCGGCCCGCGCGATGGCGCCGTCGCGCAGCGAGAAGCTCCAGGAGATGTGTACGACATGCGGCCGGAAGCGACGCAACTCCTCGCGGATCGCGCGGGTGGCGCCGGGGTGGGGGATGGTCATCGTCTTGAAGTGCCACGCGTCCATCAGTCGCGCGTCATGGCGGTCGACCGGGACGACGTCACCGTCCGCGCGATGCGCGAAGAACCTGACGTGAACGCCCTCGGCGCGCAGCGCGCGGACCAGTTCGCTGCTGTACGTCGACAGACCGTCGCCGCGGCGTCCCTGCGCATGGCCGAAGAACGCCACGCGCAGCGGCGTCCCGTCAGGAGTCATCGTCGAGCTGGGTTGCCTGTTCGCGGGCACGGGCCGCGGACGTGTTGCGCAGGTCGAACAGCGAGACCCCCTGGAGCTGATGGCGGATGCGCACCCAGGCAAAGAGCGAGAATCCCACGACCGCGCTCAACCCCTTGTCGGCGAGGCGGTGAACCACCGCGGCCGCGGTCGCGACACCGAAGGGCAGGCCGACGGCGATGGTGAGCAGGCCGGCGGTGGTAGCTTCGAACGCTCCCAGGCTGCCCGGCGACAGCGTGATCGCCGACGCCACGTTGCTGATCGAGTAGATGAAGGCGGCGGTCACCCAGTCGAGGCGGCCGGGTGCGATCGCGTCGACCACGAAGTAGAAGAGGCTGACCGCCATGAGCGCCTGGATGGCGCTGATCCACAACCACGCGTAGGTGCGCCAGTTCTCGAAGAGCACCACCGTGTCCGCCTGGAGGCGGTCGATCGAACCGGTGGCTCGTGCCAGCAGCGGTAGACGCAGCACCAGCGCCCTCACCCTGCGGAAGATCGGCGGGACGGTCAGCACGGCGATCACCAGCACCGTCCCGCCGAGCGCGGCGGCAACGCCGGCGCGGGCGAAGGAGAAGCGGCTCGAGCCCGGCAGCGCGGCGGAGATGAGGATGCCGGAGTAGAGGAGCTCCTGGACGGTCACCGCGGCGATGGCCGATCCCACCGCGACGGTGCGGACGACGCGGGCCAGGAGGATCGCCCTGGTCAGCTCCCCGAGGGGCAGCAGCGCCGTCGCCTGCCCGGTCAGCGTCATCAGGATGGTGTCGCCCAGCGGGGGTCGGTTGCTGACGATTCGCAGCAGCGTCCACCAGCGAACTCCCTGCAGCACGTAGTAGCCGAGCGAGAGCCCGACCACGATAGGAATGTCGAGCAGACGAAAGTGCTGGATCGATGATCCGACCTGGCCGGGGTTGGCAACCAGGATCAGCGAGGCGGTCACGGCCAGTGCCACCACCATCGGGATGCGCCTGCGGCTGAAGAGACGCGCGGCGAGACCGCGTCCGGCCGGTGCGCTGATCCCCGAATCAGGGCCGCGTCCGCTGATGTCAACGGCCGCACTGAGCGGCTGGCGGTCCACTGGCTCAGTGTAAGGCGGCGAACGCTAGCCGTTGATGGCGTTGTGCACGGTGACCAGGCGCCAGCCGGCCGTGCCGGCGCCCTGCACCGCCATCAGCGCTGACTCCAATGGCCCGTTGTGCAGCTGCGCCGTGTAGTTCTCAACGGGCCCGAACTGCGTGTCCCAGCCATGCACTTTGCCGTTGAGCGTGTCGATGAGGTTCTGGCGGGTGATGTTCCCGCCCATGAGCCGCAGCGCGTGCTCGAGCACCAGCGCGCTGATCCATCCCGTCTGCGCGTAGAGATCCACCCTGTCGTCGGGGTAGTAGCGATGCATCGCAGCGGTGAACCGGTTCATCTCCGGCGTCGACTGGTCGAGCGGCGTCCACGGTGTTCCGATCATCATGCCCTCGGCGTTGCTGTACGCGCCGGCGTCGCCGTCGTCCACGATCAGGTTGTTCATCGTGGGCGGGTTGAATCCCGCCGCCTGCGCGGCGTAGAGGTACCGCTGCACACTGCCGGGGTCGAGCACGAGGTGCACGTCCTGGACCCCGTCCGACTGCCACTGCGCGATCAGTTGCGCGTAGTTGTTGTCGGTGATCTGCTCGTACTGCGGGCCGCCGTGCCACAACGCGCCGCTCGGGTAGGTGTGCGCCACGCCATCACAGACCGGCGAGGTGCTCGGGTCCTGGAGACAGACGAGCGCGATCCGGCCTCCGGTGGTCGGCCAGTTCCTGATCCGCTCCATCATCTCGGCGCCGAGGACGCCGTTCTGGTACGGCGTTGGCCCGCCCACCCACAGCGTGGGCAGCGAGTACGCCGGCGGCGAGGACTGGCATTCGCCCACCACCGGCAGCGCCGAGCTGCGGATGTAGCCGACCTCCTGCGCGTCCGTGATCGGAGCGCACTCGGCCACCATGGCGAAGACCTTTTCATCCTCGTTGAGCTGCCGGTACTGGGACGCGCCCAGGTCGGGGTTGCCCTGGTCGTCCTTGATGTCGATGGACACCTTGTAGCCGTTGATCCCCCCGGCGTCGTTGATGGTCTTCTCCCATGCCACGAGCGCGTGCGCCATCGTGATGGAACGGCCGGCCCCTGTCTGGGTGATGATCGAGCCGAGGTGGATGACGCCGCCGGAGATGCCCTGGGTGGCGACCCGGCCGGCCGAACCGGAGACCGCCGGCTGGCCATGGTTGGCCCCGCCTGACGCTCCCCCGCCGCCGGCAGACCCCGCCGAACCCGGGCCGGTGCTGGTGCCCCCCTGGGTCCCGGCGACGGCGCCGTGGCCGGTGAGGATGGCGCTGGCGCCGAATGCCCGGAGCGCGACCGCGGTGGCGGCGGACAGCGCCAGCGTCCCGGCCAGCGCCGCGGCGAGCGCGATGGTGAACCGCCGTTCGCGCTGGTGATCTCGGATCACGGCAGGTCGGTGGTCTCCACCGGCGCGGCGACGCGCCGACGGGAGCGGATGTAGTTGCGGGCCACGACGACGAGCAGGAGGCCCTCGAGCAGGGAGGAGATCACCAGGATGATCGCCCGCTGCGCCGGGGTCACCATCACCGACGCCAGGGCGCCGGCCGTGCCGGGGGTCCCGGGGTGCGCCTGGGTCGTCCCCGCACCCGCGGAGGTGGACCCGAGCCCGCCGCCGCCGAGGATGCCGACGACGCCACCGGCGACGTCACCGAGGCCGGCGCCGCTGTTGCTCGCCGCCAGCCCGTACGACTCGCTGGTGAGGCTGGCGATGCGCAGCGTGTAGACGGTCGGGGTGTTGCTGACGCCTGTCGGCGGCACCGCGTTGGGGATCGGGGTCGTCGAGTGGATGGTCACGGTGGCCCCGCTGGCCGCGATCGCCGCCTCATCGGGAGTTGGCTGCATGCGCGTCACGCTCGTCCCGGCGACATCCACGGAGGGGGGCGGTGGGCACGAGGTGGTCGGCAGGGTGACCGGCAGTGACGGGCACGGCGGCAGGGCCACACCCCCGCCGGCCGGCAGCGTGGTGATCGTCCTGCCGCCGACGCGGAGGCCGTCCTGGTCGAGCGTCGCGCCCTGGCCGTTGACGGTGACCCCGGTGAACTGCACGGTCTCGGTTGCGGTCGCGGCCGGGGCGGCCAGTGCGCGCTCGCTGTGCACTGTCGCGACCACCGCGCCGATGTGCAGCGCGGCCGACCCGGGCACCGCGATCTCGACGTCGTGCAGCGTGCACGTGGCGTCGTGGGTCACCCGGTCGGCGAGGACGTGCGCCTCGCTGTGGGCGCTGACCCGGCCGACGCTGACGCCGAGCGCCGGAAGCGAAGCCAGCCCAGGGGCGGCGGCGGTGGCCGCCGTGCCGGCGCCGGCGTCGGCGGTTGCGAACCCGTCACCGGCGACCGACTTGGCCGTTCCGGCGTTGAGGGCGAGCAGACCGGACGGGTCCGCGAGGGTGAGGTCCGGCCCGCCGCCGAGCGTGGCAGTCTGCGTTCCCGGCGACGTCGCGTTCGGGTACCCGGCGTCCGCGTGCTCGTAGGGGTAGGTGAGGGCCGGGTTGAACGGGTTGCCGATGAGCGTCTCGCCGACGCTGTTGAGGGGTGGCGGCAGCGTGCCCAGGCCCTGTCCGGCGAACGGGGACGGGGCCCCCGGGTAGCCGTTCACGATGTAGCCCTCGCCCTCGGGCACGCCGAGGCCGGCGAGCGAGTCGACGCCGTCGCCCGGGTCGGCCGGAGAGGCGACAGCCTGGGAGGCGCCGTTCTCGACGACGCTGGTTGCCCGAGGAATCTGGACGTCGGGCTGGACGACGAACGAGTACCCGGTGCCGACGGTCAGTTCCAGGGCGGCGCACCCCCCGCGCAGGTTGGTGGCGTCGAAGGCGGCCGTGGTGGTGGCGGCCTCGGCTGTCTGTGCCGACGCGGGCAGCATCAGGAACGGGATGGATGCCGCTGCCGCGAGCGCTCCCCTCCTGATCACCTCACCTCCTCGCTGGTGGCCACGTATGCCCGGGCCAGCCGGGCGAGCAACTCTCCGACGGTCTCGCCGTGCGCGCTCGCCAGGGTCTGCAGCGCGCGCTTCTCAGCGACGCTCAGCGGCACACGGACCGGCTGCAACTCGATTCTATCGTGCTCGCGCGGCCGGTCAGCGGCACTGATGCCGGCGCCGCCGTGCTCGAGTGTGCCGGGGTCGACCACGCGCCCAAACCGCAGGCCGATCAGCCGGCTGACCAGCGCGCTCAGCGCCTCCGACGGCCGCTCCTCGACGATGAGCACCGCCGATCCGGCCGCCGCCAGGTCGCGCACCAGCCCGGCGACCGCGCCGGCGACCTGGGGCGCCAGCCCGAGCAGGGGCTCGCCGAGGAGAAGGAGCCGCGGACGGGCCAGGGCGGCCCGGGCCAGTGCCAGCTGGCGCTGCTCACCCCCGGAGAGGGAGCCCGCGACCTGGCCGGGACGTGCGGCGAGGACGGGAAAACGGCCGAACAGGTCCTGGACGCCGTCCGATGGGAAGCCCGCACCCCGTGCTTGCGCCAGCTGCAGGTTCTCCCGAACGGTCAGGGTGGGAAAGATCCCGCCGCCCGCCGGCACGAGGAGCAGGCCTCGCCGCGCGGCCTCCCCGGCGGGCAGGTCGCGCAGCTCGGCCCCGTCGTAGACCACCCGGCCCCGGTCGGGCGCGAGCACGCCGGCGGCGACGCGCAGCAGGGTGCTCTTGCCTGCCCCGAGCGCGCCCACCACGCCCACAATCTCGCCGGCGTCGGCCCTGATGCCGACCCCGGCGAGACCGACGATGCCACCGAAGTGGACCGTCACGTCCTCAACGTGCAGCAGCGACGGGCTCATGTTCGAGCTCTCCCGTGTAGGCGCGGATGACGTCGGGGTGGACGCGGACGGCCTCGGGCGTGCCGCGGGCGATCAGCCGCGCCGCGGCCATCACGTAGACGAAGTCGCAGACATCGAGGACGAAGTCGACATCGTGCTCGACCAGCACCACCGCCAGCCCCTCCTCCTTGGTGAGGCGGCGGAGCAGGGCGGCGAGGGTGGCGAGGTCGTCCACCGACATGCCCGAGCCGGCCTCGTCGAGCAGCAGCAGGCGCGGCGCCATGCAGAGAGCGCGGGCGATCTCGACCAGCCGGCGGCGCCCGAGGGGAAGCGCGCCGACCTGGCGCTGGGCGTCCGAGCGCATGCTCACCATGTCGAGCACACGGGCCACCTCCTTGGCGGCCAGCGCCTCGGCCCGGCGGCTCCGGCCGATGCGCAGACCGTCCTCGAGCAGGCTGGTCCGCTGCCGCGCCTGGCAGCCGAGCATGAGGTTGTCCTGCACGGTGAGCGAGCCGACCAGGTCCACCGACTGGAAGGTGCGTCCCACCCCGAGCCGGGCGCGGCGCCACGCCGGCAGAGCGGTAATGTCGCGGCCGTCCAGGTCGATGCGGCCGCGGTTGGGCAGGTTCTCGCCCGCCACGATATCGAGGAGTGTCGTCTTGCCGGCACCGTTGGGCCCGATCAGGCCGACGATCTCGCCGCGACTGGCGGACAGCGACACGCAGTCGACAGCGACGTGCAGCCCGTAGTCGACACCGACGCCGTGGACCTCGAGGAGAGCGCTCACGTCGAGCCCCGCGCCGGCGTCCGTCGAACCGCTGTGCGGAGCCGGCGCGCCACCCCGGCCTCGGCGCGGAGAAGCGGACGGCTCAGGCCGGCCGGGGCGAGGCTGACCTGGACGAGCAGCAGGATGCCGAGGAGCACACCGCCGACGTCGCCGGGATCGCCGAGACGATTGATCAGCGGCAGGCTGGACAGCCCGCCCGGGCCCAGCGCCTGGAGCAGGCCGCCGATCACCGCGCCGGCCGTGCTGCCGAGGCCGCCGACGACGCCGGCGGCGAGCAGCCCTATCGACGCGAAAGGGCCGAAGGTCCGCGACGACGCGATCTGGTCGACGCCCGAGTACAGGACGCCGGCCACCCCGGCGATGAACGCGCTGAGCGCGAAGGCCGCGAGGCGGGTGCGTGCGGGACTGATGCCCAGCGCGGCGGCGGCGTGCTCGGAGTCGCGCACCGCGGCCATCCTGCGTCCCGCACGCCGGGTGCGCAGGGCGCAGACGAAGGCGATGAGCAGGGCCAGAACGCCGATCTCGAACCAGCAGTACACCAGCGGCGAGCTCAGGGCGCCGCCGCGGTGGAGCGCCATCGACCCGGTGGCACCGCCGTTGAAGCCGGCGGTGAAGAAGAGGCTGCTGAGGGCGGCGCCGAGGCCGAGTGTGACGACCGCGGTGAGCACGCCGCCGGCACGAAGCGTGATCAGGCCGGCGAGCACCCCGATCGGCACAGCCGCGAGGCCCCCGAGGGGCACGGTCACGACCAGGGGCAGGCTGGCGATGGCGGCGAGGTGTGCGGCGGCGAAGGCCCCGACCCCCATGAAGCCCGCCTGGGCGAGGGAGAACTGGCCGGACATGCCCGTCACCACGACGAGACTGAGGATCGCTGCCGCGTAGGCCACCCCGATCGACAGCAGGTAGAGCCCGGAGGCCCCGAGCGCCAGAGGGATGATCGCCGCGGCAGCGAGGGCCATCAGCACCAGGCCGATGCGGACCGGCCCGTCGACCGGTGCGCGGAGGAGTTCCCCGGCGGCCGCCATGCCCGCTCGGACGCCGCGGGCGCGGCCGCTCTGACGCCACGCCGCCACCGCACCGATCATCCAGAGCAGAGCAATGCCGTCCTGGATGGCGCTGACGTTGACCCACGCCGGGGGGCTGGCACTGGTGAGCTGGTCGAGGTACTCGCGGGCGAACGCGGTGATCACCCCGATCGCGACCCCACCGACCAGCGTCGGCAGGAGGTGCTGCAGGCGGCCGGTGAGCGCCGCCGCCAGGGCCTGGACGACCAGGAGGGTGAGGATGTAGCTGTTGAGGCCCGTCGAGGGGGCGAGCACGATGCCGGCCAGCGCCGCGGTGGCGCCGCCGATGCCCCAGGACAGTGCACCGACCCGGTCGACGCGGATGCCGCCGAGGGCCGCGGTCTGCCGGCTGTCGGCCACCGCGCGGATGGTAGTGCCGATGCGCGTGCGCTGATAGAACATGCCGAGCAGGACGCTGAGCAGCAGGGCGAGCACAGCAATGCCGAGGACGTCGTTGGTGAGCACAACCAGCCCGATGCGGTGATTGCCCGCGCCGAAGACGGACGGCACGCTGCGGGTTCCCGCACCGAAGAGCAGCTGCGCGAGGCTGAGCAGGACGTACAGCATGCCCAGTGTGGCGGTCATGCGCACCGTCGCCGGTCGCGACGCGAGGCGGCGCATCACCGCCCAGTCGGTGAGCAGGCCGAGCCCGGCGCCGCACGCGCAGCCGAGCGCGAACGCCACCGCCACGGACAGGGCGGACGGGTGCTGCGCGTTGCCGCCGAGCACCGTGGCGAACACGTAGGTCGCGAACATGCCGAAGGCGCCGTGGGCGAGGTTGACCACCCTGGACCCGCGATGGATGGCGACGATGCCGGCGCCGAGCAGCGCGATGGCGCCGCCCTGGGCGAGGCCGAACACCAGCGTGCCGATGATCAGTCCCACGGATGCGCCCCCGTCAGCGGGTGCCGCCGCACGCCACAATCACGGTGTCTCGACGGATGCAGAACGGAGGAGCCGGACATGGCGTGGCGACGTGCCGGAGACTCGCTCGGACCGGTTCGTGAGCGGAGCATGCCCGTCATCCCCTCCCGTTGGCGATTGCCCGCGCTGATTGGGACCGTCGTCCTGTGCATCACCCTCTTCGTCGCCGCCATCCTCATCGGGATCCACGGCTGACGGTCAACCGACGGCGATCCGTTAACCTTCCTGCTGTCACATTGTCGCAGGTTGTTCTGACAGGTATTCTGCGCGCGGCGGTGTAGATCATCTCCCCAGTGGGGGAATCGGTCAGCGGCTGGGACCCTCCGCGGGATCCGGTCCGGGACGGGGTCCCACCAATACCTGGCCCGGTCTCTCGTCGAGGAAGAGGCGGCGGAGCAGGACGCGCCGCTCCTCGTCCGAGGCGGCGGCGCGAAGGTCGGCGCGCAGGCCCTCGAAACGGCGCAGAACCACCGCCAGGAGCATGGCGCAGCATGTGATCGCCAGGCCCCGGCCGCCGATCCACGCCGCCGCCGGTGGCAGCACGGAGAAGCCGGCGAGCACCCCCACGGCGATGGCGTGGGTGAGGGCTCCCGCGGTGAAGCAGATGAGCAGGACCACGAGCAGCGCGGGGTGGAGCGCGGCGACCGCGCCGGTGGCGACGGCGATGCAGCGCTGGCCGTTGAAACCGAACCAGATCGGCCAGCCGTTGCCGAGCACCGCGAACACCGCGGCGGTCTCGAGAAGGATCTCGCCGCCACCGACGGCGCGGGCGATCAGCACGGGGATCACGCCCTGGGCGAACTGGATCGGCCCTGAGAGCGCTGCGCGGCCGGCACCGGCGTTGCGGAACAGGTTGCTCGTGCCGGGGTTGCCCGAGCCGACGTCGCGAAGGTCGACGCCGTCATGCCAGCGTCCCAGCATCCAGGCAGCCGGCACGGAACCGACCAGGTAGGCGAGCAGCAGGACGACCACGGCGACCGCCGTGAAGGGATGAATCATGCCGCTGCCGCCGGGGGATCCCCGTCGTGCACGGGCAGCGCCGCGAACCCGACGGCGCCGGGCCCGGTGTGCACGCCGATGACCGGCGCGAGGGCCACGGTCTCGTCGTGGGCCACGTCACACGCGTCGAGCAGGCGCTCGCGCAGTCGCGCCGCGCGGTCGCCGGCGTCGGCATGGAACAGCATCAGCCAGTGCGGGGTGCCCGGGTCCAGGCGCTCGCGGGCCGCCCTCTCCAGCGCGCGGAGCACGCCACCGTCGGTGCGGGCCAGCCCCACCCGGCCGGTCCCGTTGCGGTGCATCTCGAACACCGGACGGACGTGGAGCGCATCGGAGACGCTCGCCACGAGGGCGGGCACGCGGCCGCTCCGGGCGACGTACTCCAGGGTTTCAAGCGCGCCGAACATGCGCACCTCGTCGCAGGCGCGGCGCACCCGCGACACCACCGCGTCGCGCCCGGCGCCGGTGTCGCAGACCGCGTCGGCGATGCGCGCGACCAACCCGTACCCGACCGCGGCGGTCGGGGTCTCGATGACGTCGATGGTCGGCGCCCCCGGGCGGCCCGCCATCATGCCGGCGGCGACCCCGGCGCTCGCGTGGGTGCCGCTCCAGCGTGCCGGGATGGTCAGGCAGATGATCGATTGGAAGCTGGCGGAGAGGCGCTCGAAGGCGCTCAGGTAGTCGCCGGGGCTCGGGGTCGATGTCGTCGCTCTCTCGCCCCGGCGCAATCGCGCATAGACCTCGGCGTCGGCACCGTCGTCGAACGTGGCATCACCGACGACGACATGGAGGGGCACGACGGCGAGCCCCCCGTCGATGCGCTCCGCGAGTGCGGCGCCACTGTCGACGACAAGTGCCACGCGCCGGCTGGTCACGACGACAGCCACGAGCGGGTAACCATGGACGTCTCGATGCTAGCGGTAGCGCCGCTCTGACGGCACCGGGGACGGCCCCCATTCCCCACGAGGACCGGTCGTGCCGTCGAGCAGCTAGGCCGCGGGGCGGACGCCGGTGCCGAGATCGAGGATGTCGGCCCAGATCGCGTGGGTCTGCCGCGGCGCCGGCGGCGCCGGTCCGTCGAGGACGGCCTGGAGCGGAAGCTCGCATGCATGACAGACGATCCAGATCGGTCCGGGCTCCCAGACACGCCGCTCGAGCCGGTGGCGTTCGCCGCAGTCTTCACAGGTGATGGTCACTCGCATTGCGGACGGAGCGTCGCATCCCGCCTGCGACGGAGCACGCGCCCGCCGGTCGCCACCCGGATACCGCCCGGCAACGAATCACCGACATCCTCGGGGGCCGAGACGGGCAGCGAGGCCCACGGCGGCTGTCCGCTACACTTCGCCTCGATCGCATCGGCACGGACGCTCGCGCCCGTTTGAGCCACCAGCGCGATCGTTCCGCGGGCCTCGCCCGCAGCGTTCCCGCCAGGCACGGAGACCCGCAGGTGAACCCGGCAACCCGTCGGAGCCGGTGCGTCCCCGCCGCAGTGCCGCCGGGAGGATCAAAGGAGAAGCGTGACCTCGACCCTGGTTGCTGAAGAAGACATCACCATGGAGCAGCTCCTCGCCGAGGCGGAGCATGCGATCCGGGCGCTGGCCCACGGCGACATCGTGGACGGTGTGGTCGTGCGCGTCGATCCCGACGAGGTGCTGGTCGACATCGGCGCCAAGTCGGAGGGGGTCATCTCCAATCGCGAGCTGAGCGCCCGCGGCGAGGCCCCTGTGGTCCTCACCCCGGGTGACGAGGTCAAGGTCTATGTCGTCCAGCCGGAGAACGAGGACGGCAATGTCGTGCTCTCGCTGCGCAAGGCGCGCGCCGAGGGGATCTGGCAGGCCGTGGCCCAGAAGGAGTCGGAGGGCGAGATCCTCGACGCCGAGGTCCGCGAGCAGAACAAGGGTGGCCTCATCGTCAACATCATGGGGCTGCGTGGGTTCCTGCCCAGCAGCCAGGTCGCCCGCCAGTTCAGCGGCAACCTCATGGAACTGGTTGGCACCAAGATCCCGGTCAAGATCCTCGAGGTCAACCGCAAGCGCAACCGCCTGATCGTGTCGCAGCGCGCCGCCCAGGACGAGGATCGCGCCCGCCAGCGCGAGGAGCTCTTCGAGAAGCTCCAGATCGGAGACGTGGTCACCGGCAAGGTCAGCGGCCTCACCTCCTACGGCGCCTTCGTCAACCTCGGTGGCGCCGACGGCCTCATCCACATCAGCGAGCTCTCGTGGGATCGCATCAACAACGTCAGCGACATGCTCAACGTCGGCGACGAGGTTCGCGTCAAGGTGATCAAGCTCGACCCCGAGCTGTCCCGGATCAGCCTCTCGCTGCGGCAGATGAGCGACGACCCGTGGGAAACCATCGAGGACCGTTTCCCGGCCGGCAAGGCGGTCACGGGCGAGGTGACCAAGACCAAGAAGTACGGCGCCTTCCTGCAGATCGCCGACGGCGTCGAGGGCCTTCTCCACATCAGCGAGCTGTCGTGGGACCATGTCGAGCGCACCGAGGATGTGCTCAAGGTCGGCGAGGTGGTCGAGGTCATGGTGCTCAGCGCCGACAAGGTGCGTCGCCGCATCAGCCTCTCGCTGCGCCAGCTGCACGGCGGGGGCCCGACCGAGGACGGCGAGGGCGGCGGCACCTACGAGCCGCCCGCGTACCAGATCCCTGACGATGACGAGGACGAGGATGTGGTCGACGTGGCCGCCGTCGAGGTGACCGGCGATGCCGGCGACGGCGCGGTGAGCGCCGCCGAGGAGAGCGAGCCGGCTCCCGGAGAGGACGCTCCCCCGGCGGGCGGCGCCGCCGAGGCCGCCGAGGCGGCGGTCGCCCCTGCCGCCTCGGCGGAGAAGGAAGAAGGGTAGCCACCTCGGACCATCTCGTCACCGCATCGAACGGGAACGCTTGACTTCGCAGTGCGGCGGGCATAATGGGGAGGGATTCCAGGCAGCCCGTCACTGACCTCCACCAACTGAAGGCGGGGCTGGTCCGGGAAGAGAGGCAGCACTTGTACCCCTTCGAGCGGTTCACCGAGAGAGCGAAAAAGGTACTCACCCTTGCGCAGGAGGAGGCCGAGCGCTCGCATCACTCGTACATCGGCACCGAGCACCTTCTTCTCGGGCTGCTCCGCGAGGGGGAGGGTCTGGCCGCCAAGGTTCTGAACAACCTCGGCGTCGAGATCAACAAGGTGCGCTCGACGATCGAATCCGTGCTCGGACGCAACGAGCGGATCATCATCCAGCAGATCATCCCGACGTCGCGCGTCAAGAAGGTCATCGAGATCTCCTTCGAAGAGGCCCGGCGCATGGGCAACAACTACGTCGGCACCGAACACCTCCTGCTCGGCCTGCTCATCGAGGGTGAGGGCATCGCCGCCCACGTCCTCGAGGACCTCGGCGCCAACCTCGACAAGGTGCGCGCCGAGATCGACCGGCTCCTGCACGAGTCCGGGCTCGAGGAGGAGGCCAAGGAGGCGCAGAAGAAGCCGAGCAAGACACCCCTGCTCGACCAGTTCTGCCGCGACCTCACCGAGCTTGCGCAGAAGAACGCGCTCGACCCCGTGATCGGCCGCGCCATGGAGATCGAGCGGGTCGTCCAGATCCTCAGCCGCCGCACCAAGAACAACCCCGCGCTCATCGGGGAGCCCGGCGTCGGCAAGACGGCCATCGCCGAGGGCCTCGCCCAGGCCATCATCCTCGGCAACATCCCCGAGTCGCTGATGGGCAAGCGCGTGCTCACCCTGGACATGGGCGCGCTCGTCGCCGGCACCAAGTACCGCGGCGAGTTCGAGGAGCGGCTCAAGAAAATCCTCGACGAGATCCGCCAGTCGCGCGAGGTGGTGCTGTTCATCGATGAGCTGCACACCCTGGTCGGCGCCGGGGCGGCCGAGGGCGCCATCGACGCGGCCAACATCCTCAAGCCGGCGCTCGCGCGCGGCGAGATCCAGTGCATCGGAGCGACGACGCTCAACGAGTACCGCAAGTACATCGAGAAGGACGCCGCGCTCGAGCGCCGCTTCCAGCCGGTGTTCGTCGACGAGCCCACCCTGCAGGAGACCATCGAGATCCTGCACGGGATCAGGCCGCTATACGACAAGCACCATCGCGTGCAGATCACCGATGACGCACTCAAGGCCGCTGCCGAACTGAGCGTCCGCTACATCACCGATCGTTCGCTGCCGGACAAGGCGATCGACCTGATCGACGAGGCGAGCGCCCGGGTGCGCATGAAGCTCACCACCACTCCTGACAACCTCCGCGAGATGCAGAAGGAGATCCGCGAGCTCCAGGCGCAGAAGGAGGAGGCCATCGCCGGCCAGGACTACGAGACGGCGGCGAGCTTCCGCGACAGGGAGAAGAAGCTCAAGGAGAAGTACGTCTCGCTGGAGATGACCTGGCGCGACGAGCTCGGTGCCACCGTGCCCGAGGTCAACGAGGAGCACATCGCCGAGATCATCGCGTCGTGGACCGGTGTGCCGGTGGCGCGGCTGGTCGAGGAGGAGACCTCACGGCTGCTGCGCATGGAGGAGGAGATCCACAAGCGCCTGGTGGGCCAGGACGAAGCCGTCAAGGTCATCTCCCAGGCGGTGCGCCGTGCGCGCGCCGGGCTCAAGGACGCCAAGCGGCCGATCGGCTCGTTCATGTTCCTCGGCCCGACCGGTGTCGGAAAGACCGAGCTGGCGCGCTCACTGGCAGCGTTTCTTTTCGACAACGAGGACGCGATCATCCGGCTCGACATGAGCGAGTTCATGGAGCGTCACTCCACGGCGCGGCTGGTTGGCTCGCCTCCCGGCTACGTGGGCTACGACGACGGCGGCCAGCTCACCGAGGCGGTGCGCCGCCGCCCCTACAGCGTGGTGCTGTTCGACGAGATCGAGAAGGCGCACCCCGAGGTCTTCAACATGCTGTTGCAGATCCTCGAGGACGGGCGGCTCTCCGATGCCAAGGGCAAGGCGGTCAACTTCGCCAACACCATCGTGATCATGACCAGCAACGTCGGCGCGGCCAACCTCAAGGCGAGCATGTCGATGGGCTTCCAGCCCTCGATCCCCGACGAGAGGTCCACGTCGGCGGAGCACGGCAAGATGCGCGATGTGATCATGGAGGAGCTGAAGCGGTCGTTCCGCCCGGAATTCCTCAACCGCGTCGACGCTGTGGTGGTGTTCCACCGTCTCGACCAGCCGCAGATGCGCACCATCGTCGACCTCATGCTCGCCAAGGTCGCACAGCACCTCGCGGTGCAGGAGCTCAACTTCAACGTCACCGACGCCGCCAAGGACAGGCTGGTGGAGGAGGGCTTCGACAAGGTGTACGGCGCCCGACCACTGCGCCGCGTCATCCAGCGCGTCATCGAGGATCCCCTCTCCGAGGAGCTGCTGCGGCTCAAGCACGGTCCGGGTGACACCGTCATCGTCGACGTCGACGGGGAGAAGGTGACCATGAACCTGGTGCCGAAGAGCAAGGAAAAGCGCGAGCGCAAGGAGCGGCCCGAGAAGGCCGAGGCCGCCGCCGCGGGCACCATCCCACCGGCCGAATAGCAACGGCGCAGTTCGTTCCCGACGGCTGGGACGAGGCCGTCATCGCGCTCGACGGCCACTTCCTCCAGAGCGGCGCTTGGGCGCGCGTGCAGCATCGCCTCGGCAACCGTGTCGTGGTGGGCGCAGACCGTGAATGGTGCTGGCTCGGCGTGGTGCGACGCGCCGGGCCGTTTCGCTACCTGTATCTTCCCTTCGGCCCGTCGCTGCGCACCCCGGCCGAGCTTGACGCCGCGCTCACCTCAGCGCGTTCGACGGCGCACCGTCTGGGCTGCGCGTTCGTGCGCTTCGAGCCCGGCCGCATCGATACCGAACGCGTCGCGGCCACCGGCGCGCGGCGCGTGCAGTCTCGGCAATACGCGCACTCTCTGGTGCTGCGTCTCGATGTCGACGTGGCGTCACTGCGCAGTGGGCTGAAGAGCGGACACCGGTCGGGCATCAACGGTGCCGCCAAACGCGGGTTGACCTTCGAGCACAGCAACGACCCGGCGCGGATGCCGGGATTCCTGCGCATGCTGCGCGACACCGAGCGCCGGGCGGGTTTCTTCTCCTACGAGGACCCGTACTTCGCCGCGATCGCCGAGGAGCTGCTGCCGACGGGAGACGCCACGCTCTACTTCGCCATGTCGGAGGAGCGCGCCGTCGCGGGTGCGCTGGTCTTCGACTTCGGGCCGACGCGGTACTACGCGTACGGGGCGATGGACGGCGACGTGCGACGGCTGATGCCCGCGCCGCCGCTGGTATGGCAGACCATCCTCGACGCTCGCGAGCAGGGCAGGCGGCGCTTCGACTTCTGGGGGGCCGCACCGCCCGACGCCGGGCCGGACCACGCCTGGAGCGGCATCACCTACTTCAAGAGTGGCTTCGGCTCCGCGCGCGAGAGCTACGCCGGCACGTGGGAGCTGACGGTTCGCCCCGTCGCCGCCCGCCTCTTCGCGCTGGCGCACGCGGTGCGCCGCTGAGGCGGCTCGCTCCTGGGAGGAGGGGGCCGCCTCAGCCGGTTGCTGTGCCGCTGACGCCGGTGCCGGTGGGGCAGGTCACGCCGGTGCCCTGCAGCCCGCAATAGCCGGCGGGGTTGGCATACAGGTACTGCTGGTGGTACGGCTCGGCGAAGTAGAACGCCGGCGCCCCAACGACCTCGGTGCTGATCTCCCCCTTGCCGGCGGCGCTCAGACGCGCCTGGTATATCGCCCGCGCGACCGTGACCGCCCTGGCCTGTGCCTCCGACGTGGTGCCGATGAGGCTGCGGTACTGGGTGCCGACGTCATTACCCTGGCGCATGCCCTGGGTGGGGTCGTGCTCCTCCCAGAAGGTGCTGAGCAGCTTCTCGAAGGACACCGCGGCCGGGTCGTAGACGACCAGCGCCACCTCGGCGTGCCCGGTCCTCGCCGAGCATACCTCCTCGTATGTCGGGTTCGGTGTATAGCCCCCGGCGTAGCCGACCGCGGTCACCCAGACGCCGTCGAGCCGCCAGAAAAGACGCTCGGCGCCCCAGAAGCAGCCCATCCCGAAGGTCGCCGTCTCGACACCGTCGGGGTACGGCGGGGTCATCGCCCGGCCGCTGACGCGATGGGTGGCGGTGACGGCGATGGGCTCGGCGCGGCCCTCGAGCGCCTCGTCAGGGGACACGGCGTGGGTCTTGTGCGAGCTCAGAAAGCTGAACATGGGGGCACCTCCTGCGACCCATTGTGCCCGGGCCGGGCCCTTCCCAAGCGCCCCGCGCGGCCGGCGGCCGGTCCCGGCTGAGCCAGGACGCCGGGAACGCATGTGCGGGTACCCTTAGACGACGCATGCCCCATGACACCATCGACATCCGCGGCGCTCGCGAGCACAACCTCAAGGGCATCGACCTCACCCTCCCGCGCGACCGGCTCATCGTCATCACCGGGCTCTCCGGCAGCGGCAAATCGAGCCTCGCGTTCGACACCATCTATGCGGAGGGCCAGCGTCGCTACGTCGAGTCGCTGAGCGCGTACGCGCGCCAGTTCCTCGGCCAGATGGAGAAGCCCGACGTCGACTCCATCGACGGCCTCAGCCCGGCGATCTCCATCGACCAGAAGGGCACCAACAAGAACCCGCGCTCGACGGTGGGCACGGTCACCGAGATCTACGATTACCTGCGGCTTCTCTACGCGCGCATCGGACATCCGCACTGCCCCAACTGCGGACGCGAGATCAGCAAGCAGTCGATCGAGCAGATCACCGACCAGGTCCTGGCGCTGCCCGAGGGCACGCGGCTGATGGTCACGGCGCCGATGGTGCAGGGACGCAAGGGCGAGCACCGCGAGGTCTTCGCCGAGGCCAAGCGGAGCGGCTTCGTCCGCGCTCGCATCGATGGTGAATTGCGCGACCTCTCCGAGCCCATCGCACTCGACAAGAAATTCAAGCACGACGTCGAGATCGTCGTGGACCGCGTCGTGGTCAACGCCGACCTGCGCAGCCGCCTGCACGACTCCCTGGAGCAGGCGGCCAAGCTGAGCGACGGCCTCATCCTGCTCATCCCGGTGGACGAGGGACAGACGTTCGGCGAGCTGCTGTTCAGCAAGGAGTACGCATGCGTGTACTGCGGGATCTCGATGGAGGAACCGGCGCCGCGCAACTTCTCCTTCAACAGCCCGCACGGCGCGTGCACGGCGTGCACTGGGCTCGGCATGCGCATGGAGGTGGATCCCGAGGCGGTTGTGCCCGACCCGTCGCTGAGCATCAACGAGGGGGCGCTGTCGGGGTGGACGCGCGGCCCATCGATGACCTGGCTGATGGACGTCCTCGAGACGGTGGCCAAGAAGTTCAAGGTGTCGCTGAGCACACCCTGGAAGAACCTGACAGCCAAGGAGCAGCGGCTCATTCTCTACGGGCTGCCCAAGGACGAAACGGTGCGCATCCGCTATGTCAGCCACAGCGGCTACTCGCGCAGCTATGACGCCGGCTTTGAGGGCGTCGTCAACAACCTCGAGCGCCGCTACCGCGAGACCGAGTCCGACTGGGTCAAGCAGGAGATCGAGCGGCTGATGATGCAGAAGCCGTGCCCAGCCTGCGACGGCGGACGGCTCAAGCCCGAGTACCTCGCGGTCACGGTCGACGGCATGAACATCATGGAGCTGTGCCGGCACAGCGTCATCGCGGCGCTGGGGCGCATCGACAGGCTCACGCTCAGCGAGCGCGAGAACCTCATCGCCCGCCAGGTGCTCAAGGAGATTCGCGAGCGCCTCGGCTTCCTGCACGACGTCGGTCTCGACTACCTGACGCTGGACCGAGGCGCCGCGACGCTGAGTGGCGGCGAGGCGCAGCGCATCCGTCTCGCCACCCAGATCGGCAGCCGCCTCATGGGGGTGCTCTACATCCTCGATGAGCCCTCGATCGGCCTCCACCAGCGCGACAACCACAAGCTCATTCGCACCCTCGAGAGGCTGCGCGACATCGGCAACACCCTGATCGTCGTCGAGCACGACGAGGACACGATCCGCGCCGCGGACTACATCGTCGACGTCGGCCCCGGCGCCGGTGAGCTCGGTGGCCACGTGGTCGCCGCCGGCACCATTGACGAGGTGCTCGCCGTTCCCGAGAGCATCACCGCCCAGTTCCTCACCGGCCGCCGCTCGGTGCCGGTGCCGCTGATCCGGCGCCGCGGCAACGGCAGCGAGCTTGTGGTACGCGGTCCCACCGAGAACAACCTCAAGGGAACCGACGTCACCTTCCCGATGGGGACGTTCATCTGCGTCACCGGGGTGAGCGGCAGCGGCAAGAGCACGCTGGTCAACGACATCCTCTACCGCCGCCTCGCGCAATTCCTCTACCGCGCCAAGCAGCGCCCCGGCCGCCACGAGGGGATCGATGGGCTCGAGCACGTCGACAAGGTGATCGACGTCGACCAGTCACCGATCGGGCGCACCCCGCGCAGCAACCCGGCGACGTATGTCGGCATGTTCACCGACATCCGCGAACTGTTCGCCAAGCTGCCCGAGGCGCGGGTGCGCGGCTACAAGCCGGGCCGCTTCTCGTTCAACGTCGCCGGCGGCCGCTGCGAGGCCTGCGCTGGCGACGGGATGATCAAGATCGAGATGCACTTCCTTCCCGACATCTACGTGCCCTGCGAGGTGTGCAAGGGCAGTCGCTACAACCGCGAGGCGCTCCAGGTGCTCTTCCGCGACAAGAGCATCGCCGACGTGCTCGCCATGACGGTCGACGAGGCGGCCGCGCTGTTCGAGAACCAGCCGCGCATCGTGCGCCGCCTGCGCACCCTCCAGGACGTGGGACTCGGCTACATCCGCCTCGGCCAGCCTGCCACGCAGCTCAGCGGCGGCGAGGCGCAGCGCGTCAAGCTGAGCACCGAGCTGAGCCGCCGGGGCACCGGCAGCACGGTGTACATCCTCGACGAGCCCACCACCGGTCTCCACTTCGCCGATGTCGAGAAGCTGCTCACCGTCCTTCACCGGCTCGTCGACGCCGGCAACACGGTCATCGTCATCGAGCACAACCTCGACGTCATCAAGACCGCCGATCACGTCATCGACCTCGGTCCCGACGGTGGGGACGGCGGCGGCCAGGTGATCGCCGTCGGCACCCCCGACGACATCGCCGCGGCGCCGCAGAGCGCCACCGGCGAGCACCTCAGCCCGCTGCTGCGCCGGCGCAACCCGGTGCCGCCCGCCGCGCCCCCGCCGCGGGCACGGACGGCCGTCGCGAGCGGCCGTCGCAAGCGCGCCCCCGCAACCGTCTGAGGCGTTCGGCGCGGTAGCGGGCACCCCGTTCGAAGGCTCATGCGCTACCGTGCGCACCATGGTCCAATTGGACAGCGGGGGAGAGGAGCGGCGGGTCCGTCTTCGTCGCCTCGACGACTGCCTCACCATCCTCGAACAGGCGCACGAGCTCGACATGACGCTGGTCACCGACCGCATCGCCGAGGCCCTCAGCGAGCGCGTCCCCACCATCCGTGAGGGGATGCTCATCGCGGATGCCATCGAGGAAGTGCTTCGCCAGCAGGAGCCCTACATGATCCAGGTCCGCCCGGAGGTGACGCGCCGCGTCCGCCGCCGCCGCGATCCGTTTGACGTGCGCCTGCTGTTGAATCGGCGGTGAGCGCTTTCGGGTTCGATCCTGAGGAGATCCTCCGGCGCCGGCGCGGTCCACGCGTGGTGCGTACCGGGGGCGGTCCTCCCCAGCGCCGCCGTGGACGCCGCATCCTCGCCATCGCGGTCATCGCAATCATCGTGGTGGTCGCGCTCGGCCGCTGGGCCCTCGGCCTGCGCGCCAGCTACCTCTACTACGCCAGCCTCAACCACACCAACGTCTTCTGGACACCGTTCGTCGCCCAGGTCGTCCTGTTCCTGATCGGTGCGCTCATCACCGGCGGCGGTGTCGCGCTGAGCATCACCGGCTGGGTTCGGGCGGCACGCAACCTCGACAGGTACGGGGCCCGGGTCGCCCTCTGGGCGGGCATCGCCGTGGCCGTGATCGCCGGCATCGCGGGTGGCGCGTTCCTCGCCGGCCAGTGGCAGGACGTGCTGCTCTGGCTGCACGGGCAGCCGTTCGGGGCGACCGACCCGGTCTTCCACGAGGACTACTCGTTCTTCATCTTCACCCTCCCGGTCATCGACGACGTCCAGGGCCTGCTCTGGGGAGCGGTGCTGGTCGGCTTCATCGGCTCCGCCGGGCTGGCGATTGCGTCCTTCGCTCTGGGCAACGCTCCCGCCGAGGTCGCGGTGCCGCTGAAGCCACCCGAGGGGCGCAGTTTCGACGACGGCTTTCGCTCCGCCACCCTCCACGCCGGTGTGTGCCTTGCCGGGATCTTCGCGCTGGCGGCGCTCGGCGCCCATTTCGGCGTCTATCACCTCGGGACCTCGGCGCACGACAATTTCGTTGGCCTCGACGCCACCCAGCGCAACGTGACCCGCCCCGTCCTCGGCGTCATGCAGTGGGTCGCGGCCGTCCTCGCGGTGCTCGTCCTGGCGCTGGTGGTGCTGCGCCGCCGCGCAGGCACCGGCTCGAGCGCCGGGCTCTTCGCGGGGATCCTCGCCGGCTGGCTGGTGGTCTCCGCGATCGTCCAGGGCATCCCCGGCGCCATCTACCAGGGCGCGTCGGTCAACCCCAACGCGCAGGTGGCGCAGCACGACCCCATCAACGACTACCTCACCACCAGCAAATACGCATGGGGGCTCAACCCCTCCGACGTCGACGTGCGCAAGTTCGGCACCGTCGGAGCGCCGACGCTCGCCGACCTCGCCACCGACCCGGGCACGCTGCGCAACGTGCGCATCCAGGACGTGCGCCAGCTGCCCGACACCTTCAACCAGATCGACCGCAGCCGCAGCTACCAGACCTATCCCACCATCACCGTCGACCGCTACCCGAGCTCGACCGGCACCGGCGCCGACGAGGTGATGCTCGGCCCTCGTGAGATCGCCGAGAACGACATCCCCAACTCGTCCTTCGTCAACCGGGCGCTCAACTACACGCACGGCTACGGGGTCACCGCGGTCTCGGTCAACGCGGTCGCGGCGGAGGGCAAGCCGGTGATCCTGGTCGGGCGCCAGCCGATGACGCAGGTGTCGCCGGCCGCGCCACCGGCGCTGAGCTTCAGCGGCAGCAACGGGGACCCACGCATCTACTGCGGCCTCGCCACCGGCCAGCCGGTGGTGACCGGTACCACGCAGCAGGAGTTCGACTATCCCGCCGGTGGCGGCGACGCCATCTTCCATGCGGGCAGCGAGATGCAGGGCATCCCCGTGGGCAACGCCATCGACAAGCTGGCCGTCTCCGTGGAGGCATTCGGCGGTCTCGACCTCTTCCTCAACAACTCGCTTACCGACAGCAGCCGGGTGCTGATGCACCGCACCATCAGCGATCGCATCACCAGCATCGCGCCGTTCCTTCAGGTCGACGGTGACCCGTACGTCGTCGTTGACAACTCCACCGGACACCTCGACTACATCGCCGACGCGTACGTCAGTTCCAACCGCTTCCCGGACTCGACGGTTGCCAACAACGTGTCGTACATGCGCAACGCTGTGAAGGCGGTCGTCGACGCCAGGACCTGCGCGGTCACCCTCTACGCCGTCGACCTGAACGAGCCGATCACCGCCGCCTGGAACGCCATCTACCCGGGCCTGCTGCAGCCGCTCGACAGCATGTCGGCGACGCTGAAGAGCCACCTCCGCTACCCGGAGGACCTGTTCACCGCGCAGGCTCAGGTGTACGCCAACGTCCACGTCACCGACCCGTCGGTGTTCTTCAACGGCAGCGACCGCTACCGCATTGCCCAGGAGCAGATCAGCGGCCAGCAGCAGGACACCCAGCCGTACTACGTCGAGGCGACACTCCCCAACGCCAGCCAGCCCAGCTTCGTGCTCCTCCAGACGTTCTCGCCGGCGAGCAGCAGCGGGGGAGGGGCCAATAACATGACGGCGTGGCTGGCCGCGCAGTCGGACTACACGACCACCAACCACCCCAAGCTGGTGGCGGTGCCGCTGAACAACTCCACCAACGTTCTCGGACCGCTGCAGTTCGACAACAACATCAACACCGACCCGATCATCAGTCCGGAGGTGAGCCTGCTCAGCCAGCATGGCTCGTCGGTCATCCTCGGCAACGTCATCATCCTGCCGTTCAACAACGATTCCTTCCTCTACGTCCGCCCTCTCTACGTCCTGGCCTCGGGGGCGTCGGGCGGGACCGCGTTCCCGCAGCTGCACAAGGTGATCGTCGGCACCCAGAACGCGGTGGCCCAGGGTGATTCGTTCGCGCAGGCGTTACAGACGCTCTTCAACACCACCCAACCGATCCCCGGCCTCGACAACACCCCACCGGCCACCACGCCGACGCCGACCCCGACCCCGACGCCGACGACGCCGGGAACGTTGTCGAGCCAGGAGCTGGCGCTGCTCACCGACCTGCTCAGCCACCAGCAGGCGGCCCAGACGGCACTCCAGCAGGGCGACTTCACCACCTTCGGCAAGGAGGAGGACATCGTCAAGTCGGACACCGCCAAGCTGACCGCGCTTCTTCAGCAGACGCAGCAGACGTCCCCGTCGCCGTCGGCGAGTCCCAGCCCCACCCCGTAGGCAGGTAGGCTCTGGTCCGTGGACCTGATCGCTCCGGGCATCCGCCAGATCGACACCCTGCTGGGCGGCATGGACCGGATGACCGCCGGCTTCCTGATCGACGGCACCCAACCGGCGCTTGTCGAGACCGGCTCGCAGAGCAGCGTGGAGGCGGTACGCGATGCGCTCGCCGCGGCAGGCCTCGGCCCCGCCGACCTGCGCTGGATCATCGTCACCCACATCCACCTCGACCATGCCGGCGGCGTCGGCGACATGGCCCTGGCCTATCCCAACGCCACCGTGGTGGTTCACGAACGCGGCGCGCGGCACCTCGTCGACCCCAGCAGGCTGATCGACAGTGCCGCCCGCGTCTACGGCCCGCTTCTCGACGGGCTGTACGGTCGGATGCTCGCCGTCCCCGAGGATCGCGTCGTCGCCGCCGCCGACGGCCACCGCGTCGACCTCGGTGACGGCCACTTTCTCACCATGGTCGACTCGCCCGGTCACGCCAAGCACCACCACGCCGTGCTTGACGAGCAGACAGGCACGCTGCTGGTGGGGGACGCGGTCGGCGTCCAGCTCCCGGAGGTCGGCATCCTCCGCCCTGCGACGCCGCCGCCGGACTTCGACCTCGAGGACGCGACCGCCAGCCTGCGCCGCTTCGCCGCCCTGCGTCCTGAGCGGGTCGTGCTCACCCACTACGGCCCCGTCGACCACCCGGCCGAAACCCTCGCGGAGGCGGAGGACATGCTCCACCGCTGGGTCGAGGTGGCCGAGCGGACCATGACGGAGAGCGAGGAGGCCGGGCTCGATGACGTCGCCGCGGCCCTGGCCGAGGCCTTCGCGCAACCCCCGGACGGCCTGCCCGAGGAGGTGCGGGAAAAGTTCGAGGTGCTCAACGGCGTGCACAGCAACGCCGCGGGCATCATGCGCTACCTCTCCCGTCGCCAGTCCGCCGCCGCGGAGTGAATCCGGTCCGAGCGCGCGCCTCCGGGACGCGGCTGCTGGCCGCGGTGGTGCTGAGCGCGTGCATCGGCGTCATCGGCGGTGGCCTCGGCGCCTGGGGCGTGTACACGCATTTCGGCCCGGTCCAGCGCGTGGTCACCGAGACCAAGACCGGTGGCGGCAGCATCTCGGTCGGCGACATCGCCAACGCCGTGCAACCGTCGCTGGTGACCGTGTCCACGCAGCCGGTGACCGCGGGCGCGCTTGCCGGGGGCTCGTCCACCGGCCTCGCCGAGGGATTCGCGGTGAGCAGCGACGGGTTGGTCCTGACCTCGGCGGCCGCGGTGCGAGGTGCCTCGCGGCTGCGCGTCGCCACCGCCGACGGCAAGGCCTACGACGCCACCATCGCCGCCAGCGACGTCGCCGACGGCGTCGTGGTGCTCCGCGCGGCCGGCGCGACCGGCCTCACCCCGCTGCACCTGGCCAGCCAGGACGCGCGCATCGGCGACCTCGCATTCGCCGTCTTCCATCCGCCGCTGGGAACGCTCACCACGCGCAGTGGCGTGGTCGCGGCGGTCGGCGTGAACGCCAGCAACGGGGCGTCCGACCTCGCCGACCTGATCGCCGTCGATTCGACGCCGGCACCCGACGCCGAGGGCGCTCCGCTCGTCGACGGCACCGGCGCCGTCATCGGCGTGGTCACCACCGTCACGCTGGCGAACGGCGTGATCGCCGCCTCGGGTCACGACGCGGCCACCCTGCTCAGCGGCATCGCGCGCGGGTCGCAGGCCTCGGTGGCGACCTTCGGTGTCACCGGCGTGCTGGTCACCCCGTCGGTGGCCGCGGCCACCGGGCTCACCCAGGGAGCGCTGATCCGGTCCGTCGCGGCAACGGGGCCGGCCGCGGGACTGCTCCAGCCCGGCGACGTGGTGACGTCGGTCAACGGCACCGCGGTGACCGCGGCCGGCGGCATCGATCCCGCCGACTTCAGCCTGGCGACCGGCGACCGCGCCGTGCTCCAGGTGACCAACCCGCAAGGGTCCGCGCGCAGCGTCAGTCTGACCGTCGTCGCCGGCTGACGCCGCCGCAGTACGACCATCGCGGCCGCGCCGCTACCATGCCCGGAGATGGAGATCACCTACCTCGGCCTGTCCTGTGTCCGCCTCCGCGGCCGGGAGGCCCAGGTCGTCGTCGATCCTCCCGACGGCCAGCTCCCCGGGCTCAGCCGCACCTCACCCGATCTGATCGTGCGCACCGACGGCCGCACCGATCCGGAGAAGCTGCGCCACCGTGAGGGCCGCAGCCAGGAGATCGCCGGCCCCGGCGAGTTCGAGGTGCGCGGCGTCACCGTCACCGGTATGGACACCGGCGAGGGCCGGACGATCATGACCGTCGAGATCGATGACGTCCGCGTGGTCAGCGTCGGCCGGCTCGACCGCCAGCTGACCGAGGAGGAGATCGACGCCCTCGGTCATGTCGACGTGCTGTTCGCGCCGGTCGGCGGTGGCGACGCGCTCGCCCCGGCGGCCGCCACCAAGCTGGTCAGCGCCCTGTCGCCCGCTGTGGTGGTGCCGGTGCGTTACCGATCGCCGGCGTCGCCGGGCAGCGGCGACTACGAGCCGGTCGACACCTTCGCCAGGGAGATGGGCCTCGCCGAGGGGTCGTACCAGAGTCAGCCGAAGCTCCAGCTCAACGGCGCGATGTCGGGCGCGGACGATTCCCGGGTGGTCGTCCTCGAGCCGCGCGGCGTCGGCTGAGCCGGCCGCCAACGAACATCGGTTCACCCCGCCGGGCGGGTGGCTGGTAGACTGGCGAAAACCTCTAGGGAGGCTCCCCATGGCCAAGTTCGTGTTCGTCACCGGGGGAGTGGTGTCCTCTCTTGGGAAGGGAATCACCGCCGCCTCGATCGGCACCATCCTCAAGGCGCGCGGACTGCATGTGGGCATGCAGAAGCTCGATCCCTACCTCAACGTCGACCCCGGCACCATGTCGCCGTACCAGCACGGCGAGGTGTTCGTCACCGACGACGGCGCCGAGACCGACCTCGACCTCGGCCACTACGAGCGCTTCGTCGACGTGGCGCTGAGCAAGGCCAGCAACGTCACCACCGGCAAGATCTACTCGAGCGTCATCGCCAAGGAGCGCCGCGGCGACTACCTGGGTGGCACCGTCCAGGTCATCCCGCACATCACCAACGAGATCAAGCAGCGGATCCTGCGCGTCGCCGAGAACGAGCTGCCCGAGCCCGATGTGGTCATCGTCGAGGTCGGCGGCACCGTCGGTGACATCGAGTCGCTGCCCTTCCTCGAGGCGATCCGCCAGCTCAAGAACGACGTGGGCCGCACCAACGTCTGCTACGTGCACCTCACCCTGGTCCCGTTCGTCGCCGCCAGCGAGGAGTTCAAGAGCAAGCCCACCCAGCACAGCGTCAACACCCTGCGCAGCATCGGCATCCAGCCGGATGTCATCGTCGCGCGCAGCGAGCAGCCCATCAGCGAGGCCCTCAAGGAGAAGATCGGCCTCTTCGGCGACGTCGAACGCCGTGCGGTCATCAACGTGCCCGACGCGAAGTCCATCTATGAGGTGCCGCTGATGCTCGAGGAGTCGGGGCTCGGCGACTACATCGTTGAGATGCTGGGCATCGAGGCCTCGCCACCCGACCTCGCCGGCTGGCGCGACCTTGTCGCCCGGATCGGGGCCACCAAGCCGCCGGTGCGCATCGCCGTGGTCGGCAAGTACGTGGAGATGCCCGACGCCTACATCAGCGTCACCGAGTCGCTCAAGCACGCCGCGGTGCACTGCGGCGTCGAGCTGACCCTGCAATGGGTCAACTCGGAACAGTTGGAGGAGGGCTCGCCCGAGTTCGAGGGCGTGGACGGCATCGTCGTGCCGGGCGGCTTCGGCCACCGCGGCATCGAGGGCAAGGTCCTCGCCTCCCGCTTCGCGCGGCAGAACCGCGTCCCCTACCTCGGCCTCTGCCTCGGCATGCAGTGCGCGGTGGTCGATTTCGCGCGCGAGATCCTCGATGCTCCCGACGCCAACTCCACCGAGTTCAACGCGTTCACCTCGGTCCCGGTGATCGACCTGCTCCCCGAGCAGCGCGACATCGAGAACAAGGGGGGCACCATGCGCCTCGGCGTCTACCCGTGCAAGCTGGTGGCGGGGAGCAGGGCGGCGGCGGCCTACGGTGAGGCTCTCATCTACGAGCGCCACCGCCATCGGTTCGAGTTCAACAACCACTACCGCGACCGCCTCGCCGAGGCGGGCATGGTGTTCAGCGGAACGTCGCCGAACGGCCGCCTGGTGGAGATCGTCGAGTTGCGCGATCACCCGTTCTTCGTCGGCTCGCAGTTCCACCCTGAGTTCCGCTCGCGACCGAACCGCCCCCACCCGCTGTTCCGCGACTTCATGCGCGCCGCCGGTGTGCGCTCCGGCGCGATCAGCGAGGACGGCGACGCGCCCGTGCAGGTGCGCGGCACCACGGTCGAGCGCGTCAGCTGAGGCGACCGGGGCACCCATAATCGCGGGCATGGCCGAGACCACAGCGCCGGACCTCTCGACGGCACCCGCGCGGGTCGGCCGCGACCGCCACCGCGGCCTCGAGCTGCTCCGCGCCACCGAGGCGGCCGCCCTCTCCGTGGGCCGATGGCTCGGTCGCGGCGACAAGGCGGGCACCCGCGACGCCGGCCAGCAGGTGATGGAGCAGGCCCTGGTCGGGATGCCGTTCGACGGCCGCGTCGTCATCGGCCCCGACGGCGGCAACGGCAACCTGGCCCCGGGCCGGCGCATCGGCGTCGGCCGCGACCGCGTCGACCTGGCGGTCATCCCGGTGGACGGAGTGAGCCTGGTGTCGCGCGGACTCAGTCAGGCGCTGAGCATCGCCGCGTCGGCGGAGCCCGGCGGGATCCTGTTACCGCCCCCGGTCGCCTACATGCACAAGATCGCCGTCGGGCCCGCGGCTCGGGGCGCGGTGGACATCGCCGACACCCCGGAGAACAACCTCCGGCGCATCGCGTTCGCGATGGACGTGCAGGTGGAGGACCTCACCGTGATCATGCTCGACCGCCCCCGCCACCAGGCGCTGCTGGAGCGGGTTCGCGCGCTCGGGGCGCGGGTTGCGCTGATCTCCGACGGCGACGTCGGCGCGGCGATGATGGCGGCGTGGCCCGGCAGCGGCATCGACGTGATGATCGGCTCGGGCGGCACCCAGGAGGCGATCGTCGCGGCCTGTGCGATGCGCTGCCTCGGCGGCGAGCTCCACTGCCGTCCGTGGGTGCGTCACGAGGACGAGGCTGTGGCGGTGCGCGGCGCCGGCTTCGACCCCGAGGAGGCGATCAGCATGGAGCGGCTGGTGCCCGGCCGACAGGTGAGCATTGCGGTCACCGGCATCAGCGGCGGCGGCATCCTCCGCGGCGTGCAGTACCACAACTGGTGGGCCGAGACCCACAGCCTGGTGATGCGCGCCCAGAGCGGAACGGTGCGCGAGATCCTCACCAAGCACCACGTCGCGCTGCCGCCCGAGGGAGCCCGCCGGGTGCGCTGACCGCTCCCTTGACTGCCTGCCATTACTGTGTAAGCATGTAATTATGACAGAACAGCAAGAGGCGCAGACCTCCTTCAGCGACGACGAACTGTCCGGTTGGTTCGCGGGGCGGATCCCCGACGACCTCTTCTCCGGGCCCCCGACGATCACCGGCGACCGCGACGAGATCCTCATCACCGGCGCGGTGCCCGAGCCCGAGCTTCCCGCCGGCTTGAGCGACGCCGCCGTCCAGGCCGCCCGCTCGGCGCGGATCGGTCGCTTCCGCGACGAGACCCGCGAGCGCCGCATCGGCGTGGCGGTGGACGCCGAGCGCCTCTTCGGCCGCAAGGTGTCCTGGGGCGCCCGCTGCGGTGACGTCGAGGAGCACTTCACCACCCTCGGTGTGCCGGTGATGACCCGGCTGCGCCTCGGCGACCGGGCGGTGCTCGACACGCTCATCGAGGCCGGCGTCGCCCGCAGCCGCAGCGAGGCCCTCGCCTGGTGCGTACGGCTGGTCGGCCGCCACCAGGACGACTGGATCAAGAGCCTCCGTGAGGCGCTCTCCCATGTCGAGAAGGTGCGCGCCGAGGGGCCCAGGGCCGGCTGACATGGCGTCGCCGGGCACGCGCCGGAGGGCGTTCAACGGGCCGCACCTATAGTGGGCTGATGCGTCAGATCGTCGGCCGCCCGGACGGCTCCATCGAGATCCTCGACGGCTTCCGGCCGGCGGCCCGCAGCGGGCGCGACCTCGTCGCCGTCGCTGTGGACGACCTGCTCCCGCTGCCCGAGGAGGCGACCCTCACCCACCTGCCCGGCCGCCGTCCGGTCGCCATCGACGGCGACGGCGATCCAGTCGAGGTCGGCGGCGACTGGCTGGCGGTGGCCGCCGTGCTCCCCGTCGGTCACCTGCGCACCCTCCTTCCCGCCACCCGCCGCGAGGCGGGCGCGCGCCGTCTGCCGCTGTTCGGCTACACGGCCGTCGTCGAGCACGACGGCGACCTCATGTGCGCGGCGCTGCGGACCGACACCTTCGAGTGGTGGCAGCCCGCCAACTACGGTCGCGCCGACCTGCCCGCGGCCGTGGAGGCGGCGCGCGCCGCGCTGCCCGGCAACCGGCTGGTCGACCACCTCGCCGTGTGCGCGCTCGAGAATCGGTGCTACACCGCGCAGAACACGTTCCATCGCCGCTACGAGGGCGCGCTCCCCGCCTCGCCCGCGTGCAACGCGGACTGCCTCGGGTGCATCTCGCTGCAGACCGACGGTGAGGTGCCCGCTCCCCAGGAGCGGATGCGCTTCGCCCCCACCGCCGACGAGCTGGTGGCCCTCGCCGACTGGCACCTGCGGGGTGACGACGCGGCCATCGTCTCCTTCGGTCAGGGCTGCGAGGGCGAGGCCCTCACCCGCGACGACGCGCTGGTCGACGCGACGCGGCGGATCCGCGAGCTGCACCCCGCGGCCACCATCCACATCAACACCAACGGGAGCAAGCCGCACATCCTCGAGCGCCTCATCGACGCCGGTCTCAACAGCGTGCGCATCAGCGCCATCTCGTTCAACGACGCGGTGTTCCACCCCTACTACCGGCCGGTTGGCTACGGGCTCGATGACGTCATCGCCTGCGGTGAGCTGATGCGTGCCCGGGGTGGCCAGGTGTGCCTCAACCTGCTCACCTTCCCTGGCGTGACCGACGTCGCCGAGGAGATCGACGCCACCGCGGCCGCCTCCCGCGCCATGGGCGTCGACCAGGTGCAGTGGCGCTCACTCAACGTCGACCACGATTGGCTCCTTGAGGTTCTCCCCACGCTGCCGGCCGGTATCGGCATGCGCGCCGCCATGCAGCGCTTCGAGGACCTCTTCCCGGGTGTCGACCACGGCAACTTCACCCGCCCGGTCGCGGCCGCGGTCTGAGCCGCCGGGATCGAATCCGGCTCCGTGGTATGCTGGACGCCGTTCCCATCCGTCCGTTTCCGAGTGCCATGAAGACCGAGCTCCATCCCGCCTACCACACCGACACCGTCGTGACCTGCCTGTGCGGCAACACCTTCACGACCGGCTCGACGCTGGCCGAGCTGAAGACCGAGGTCTGCTCGGTGTGCCACCCCTTCTTCACCGGCACCCAGCGGATCATCGACACCGGTGGCCAGGTGGAGCGCTTCCGCCGCCGCGCCGCGGCGAAAACCGCGGCCGCGGCCCCGGCGACGCCCGCAGCGGAGTAGAGAGCCGGTGGGCGCGCCGCCTGCCAGACCGTGAACCCGCGAGCGTCGCTGCCCGATGAGCCGAGCGCCCCGACAGTGAGGGCCATGCGACGCCGCCCGTCGGCGCGCGACATCCTGCTCACCGCGGCGCTCAACGCGGCCAGCGCGCCTCCGCAGATGTTCTTCTACGGCGGCCAGGCGGTCATCGAGGGCGTGCTGATGCGCGGCCGCGACCACTACGCGGTGGCCGCGCGCCGCCCCGACGGGAGCATCACGGTCACTTCCGAGATGCTGACGTCGCGGGTGTACACCAACCCCATCTGGGCCAAGCCTTTTCTCCGCGGGGTGGCGGGGCTGTACGAGATGCTCGCCCTGGGAATGCGCGCGCTGCAGTGGTCGGCGAACGTGCAACTCGGCGAGGAGGCGGAGCTGACCGCGGGCGCGCTCCGCGTCACCATTGCGATCTCCCTGGTCTTCGGCCTCGCGCTGTTCATCGGGCTGCCCCTGCTTCTCGCCCAGCTGATCCATCGCGGCTCGCAGCGGAGCACCGTCGGTGTGCTGATCGAGGGCGGCCTGCGCGCTCTCATCCTGCTTGGTTACCTCGGCCTCATCGGCCAGATGCGCAGTGTGCGCCGCCTCTTCCAGTACCACGGCGCCGAGCACAAGGCGATCAACTGCCTGGAGAGCGGGGAGGGCGTCGACGTCGCCAACGTGCGCGCCAGCAGCCGGCTCCATCCCCGCTGCGGGACGGGGTTCCTGGTGGTGGTCGCCTTCGTCAGCGTCATCGTCTTCACCCCGCTCGGTGTGCTGCCGATCCCGGTGCGCATCGCCCTGCAGATCGCGCTCGTGCCGGTCGTGGCGGGCATCTCGTACGAGGCGATCCGCGCCATCGCCAAGGCGCGCCACACCATGCTCGGGCGAATCGCGCTCGTGCCCGTGCTGGCCACCCAGCGGCTCTCCACCCGCGAGCCCGACGACCGCCAGATCGAGGTGGCCATCACCGCGCTGGACGCGGCCCGGGCCGGGGAGCAGCCGGTCAGCGAGGCCCACGACGCCGCAGCGCCGCCGCGCGGCTAACCTTTCGAGGCCATGGCCGGGATCGACGATCGTCTGCGCGCGCTCGAGGAGCGATTCGTCGAGATCGGCACGCAGCTGGCCGAACCGGACGCCTACAGCGACCTTGACCGCATTCAGCGACTCTCCCAGGAGCAGGCCCGGCTGCGCGAGGTGGTCGAGACCGGGCGCGCCTGGCGGAACGCCCACCAGGCGGTGGGCGAGGCGCAGGAGCTGCAGCGCCACGAGAGGGACGGCAACATCGTCGCCATGGCGGCGGAGGAGGAGGCTGCTCAGCGAGCGCTCGAGGAGACCGCGCACGAGCGGCTGCGCGCCCTGCTCGTGCCCACCGATCCCAACGACGAGCGCGACGTGGTCGTCGAGATCCGTGCCGGGACCGGGGGCGACGAGGCGGCGATCTTCGCCGCCGACCTGTTCCGCATGTACGGGCGCTACGCCGAGCGCCAGCGCTGGGGGGTGGAGGTCCTCGACTCCAGTGCATCCGGCACCCACGGGTTCAAGGAGGTCATCTTCGAGGTGCACGGGCACGGCGCCTTCTCGAAGCTGAAGTTCGAATCCGGCGTGCACCGCGTCCAGCGCGTCCCGGAGACGGAGTCGCAGGGGCGCATCCACACGTCTGCGGCGTCCGTGGTCGTGCTTCCCGAGGCCGACGATGTCGAGGTGCACATTGCCGAGAACGAACTCAAGATTGACGTCTACCGCAGCACCGGCCCGGGTGGCCAGAGCGTCAACACCACGGACTCCGCGGTGCGGATCACCCACCTGCCCACCGGGTTGGTGGTCACCTGCCAGGACGAGAAGTCGCAGATCAAGAACCGCGCCAAGGCGCTCCGGGTCCTGCGCGCCCGGCTCTATGACCTTGCCCAGGCCGAGCGCGATGCCGAGCTCAAGGCCACCCGGCGCTTGGCGGTCGGCAGTGGCGACCGCAGCGAGAAGATCCGCACCTACAACTACCCTCAGTCGCGCATCACCGACCACCGCATCAACCTCGACATCTTCCAGCTCACCAAGGTGCTCGACGGCGAGCTCGAGCTGCTCATCGAGCCGCTCAGTCAGCAGGACCAGGCGCGGCGCCTCCTCGACGACGATGCCTGACCGCCGCCACGCTGCGGCAGCGGCTCCGTGGCGGTGAGCCCGGTCCGCACCCTGATGGAGGTGGTGAAGCTGAGCACCGGGTACCTCGGCAGCCATGGGAGCGACTCGCCCCGCCTCGACGCAGAGCTGCTCGCCGCCACAGCGCTGGGGATCCGCAGGCTCGACCTCTACCTGCAGTTCGACCGGCCGCTGGAGGAGGAGCAGCTGGGGATGATCCGGGAGCTGGTCCGGCGCCGCGGCGATGGCGAGCCCGTGGCCCAGATCACCGGTGAGCGCGAGTTCCACGGACGGCCCTTCACGGTCACCCCGGACGTGCTCATCCCGCGGCCGGACACCGAGACGCTGGTGGGCCTCGCGCTCGCCCGGGCGCGCTCTCTGTCCCCGGACGGATCGGGCCTGTCGATCGGCGACATCGCCACCGGGAGCGGCTGCATCGCGGTGACCCTCGCCGCCGAGCTGCCCGGCGCGCGGGTGGTCGGGACCGACGTCAGCGAGGCCGCGCTTGCGGTCGCCCGGGCCAACGCGTCGCGGCACGGGGTGCACGTCGAGATGCTGCACGGCTCATGGGCGGAGCCGCTCGCGGGTGGATGCTTCGACCTCCTCGTCGCCAACCCGCCCTACATCCGCAGCGCCGACCTGGCCGGGCTGGCCCGTGACGTCCGCGACCACGAGCCCATGCTCGCGCTCGACGGCGGCGACGACGGCCTCGACGCCTACCGAGCCATGTTCCCCTCGCTGGCGGCGTCGCTCGCGCCCGGCGGCTGGGCGGCGGTGGAGATCGACATCGGCGCGGCCGGGGCGGTCGCGGCGATCGGAGCCGAGCGGCTCGGCCCCGAAGTGGGCACGGCAGAGCACCTCGATCTCACCGGGCGACCCCGGGTGGTGTCCTTCGACCGCGCCGCGGCGCCGGGTTGAGAGCCGGCGTGGCGACCGAGCCCAGCGAGCCCGATCTCGACGCCGCCGTCGCCTCGCTGCGCCGCGGCGAGGTGGTGGCGGTCGCCACCGACACCGTCTTCGGGTTGGTGTGCGACCCCCGCGACGAGGCCGCCGTCGACCGCGTGTACGCGCTGAAGCGCCGGCCCGCCCACCTCGAACTCACCGTGCTCGCCGCCGCCGCGGCCGACCTCGACGACCTGGTGCGGTGGAGCGGCGCCGCCCGCCGGCTGGCCGCGCTGCACTGGCCGGGACCGCTCTCGCTGGTCCTGCCTGTCGGCGACCAGCGTTTGGCGGTGCCGCGCGCGGGGGACACGCTGTCGGTGCGGGTCCCGAACCAACCCGTCCTGCTCGAACTGCTGCGCCGGACGGGCCCCCTGGCGAGCACCAGCGCCAACCGCCATGGGTCGGCACCGGCGCTGCGGGTCGCCCATGTCTGCGCGAATTTCGGTGCCGACGTGGCCGTTGTCCTCGGCGGGGACGGCCGCCCGGGCGGCATGGCCTCCACTATCATCGACTGCAGCGTGACGCCGCCGCGTGTCCTGCGCGAGGGGCCGATCGACGGCCAGGCAGCGCTGGCGCAGGACTGACGGGCCGGCGCCACCGCGCCCCCGGACGCAGGAGGTCGACGAGAGGATGGCAGTGCAGCAGCAGGGCGCCGGCGTCGACATCGGGTTCACCGCCAAGCCCGCGCTTCGCGCCACCGACCCGGATGTGGCCGCGCTCATGGACGAGGAGCTCACCCGCCAGGAGGAGACCCTCGAGTTGATCCCGTCGGAGAACCTCGCGTCGGTCGCGGTTCTCGAAGCGCTGGGCTCGTGGCTCAACAACAAGTACGCCGAGGGCGTTCCCGGCAAGCGGTACTATGGCGGCTGCCAGGTTGTGGACAAAGTCGAGAACCTGGCGCGCGATCGCTGCAAGGAGCTCTTCGGCGCCGACCACGCCAACGTGCAACCGCACTCCGGTTCGCAGGCCAACATGGCGGTCTACGCGAGCGTGCTCAAGCTCGGCGACACCGTGCTGGGCATGGCGCTCGACCAGGGTGGGCATCTCACCCACGGATCACCGGTCAACTTCAGCGGCAGGCTCTACAACTTCGAGGCGTACACGGTGAGTGACGCCAGCGGCCGCATCGACTACGACGAGTTGCGCGGGCGCGCCCACGAGGTGGCCCCGGCGATGATCGTCGCCGGCTACAGCTCATACCCGCGGCGCCTCGACTTCGCCGCGTTCGAGGACATCGCCCGTGACGTGGGTGCGCTGCTCATGGTCGACATGGCCCATTTCGCCGGCCTCGTCGCCGGCGGCGCGCACCCGTCGCCGGTGCCGCACGCGGATTTCGTCACCTTCACCACCCACAAGACGATGCGCGGTCCCTGGGGAGGAGTGGTGATGTGCCGCGCTGAGCACGCGGACGCCATCGACAAGTCGGTGTGCCCGGGAATCCAGGGCGGACCGCAGCTGCACGCGATCGCCGCCAAGGCCGTGATGTTCAAGCAGTGCATGCAGCCGGAGTTCCGCAGCTACGCGCAGAGCGTCGTCAGCAACGCCAAAGCGCTCGCGTCGGGCCTGACGTCGCGAGGCGTGCAGCTCACCACCGGCGGCACCGACAACCATCTGATGGTGATCGATCTTCGCCCCTACAGTCTGCGCGGCCGCGCAGTGCAGAACGCATTCGACGAGGTCGGCGTCACCGTCAACGCCAACGCCTTTCCGGGACACGGCGGCACGCCGTACAACCCCAACGGGATCCGGCTGGGGACGCCGTCGGTGACCTCACGCGGCATGGGCCAGGCGGAGATGGACGAGATCGCCGACCTGGTTGCGGTGATGCTCAACAACTTCGAGGACGAGGCAACCCGCACCGGGGTGCGTGAGCGCAGCCGGGCGCTGTGCAGGCGGTTTCCGCTCCCCTATCGCCCGTGACCGATTCGGCCGGCTGGCTGCCCGCGCTGCCGCCATTCCTGCTGGCCAGCATCGTCACCATCGCCATCGTCCCGATCACCATCGTGCTGGCCCGCCACCTCGGCGCCGTCGCGGAGCCCGACGCCGAGCGCCACCTGCACAGCCAGCCGACGCCGCGACTCGGTGGCCTTGCCCTGTTCGCCGGGTTCACCGTCGCCCTGATCGTCTTCGGAGGTCCCGTCACCAGCCGCTGGCAGGTGGTGGCCGTCACCGGCGCCATCACCCTGGCGATGCTCGTCGACGACATGCTCGACCTGCCGTGGAATGCCAAGCTGGCCATCGAGCTCGGTGCGGGGGCGCTCACCGCGGCGCTGGGGATCACCATCAACTTCTTCGCCGTGCCGGGTGCTCACGGGCCCTCGCTGGTCGACCTGGGCTGGCTGGCCGCGCCGATCACCGCGGTGTTCGTGCTCGGCATGCAGGTGTCGATCAACCTGCTCGACGGCTCCGATGGTGTCGCCGCCGGCGTGGTCGCGATCGTGGCCACCGTGCTGATGCTCGCCGCGGTCAATCGCATCCAGGGACCGGGCGACGTGCAGACCGGGGTGGTGGTGATGAGCGGCGCGCTGATGGGTTGCTGCGCGGGCTTCCTGGTGTTCAACCTACCCCCGGCTCGCGTGTTCATGGGCGACACTGGAAGCCACTTCCTCGGTGTTGCGCTGGCGGTCATCAGCGTGCTCGGTGTGGCCAAGATCGCGGTCGCCCTGGCGCTGTTCGTGCCGCTGATCGCGCTCGGGCTGCCCATCGGCGACACCGCGTTCGCAATCGTGCGCCGGCGCCGCGCCGGGCGCAGCGCCGCCGAGCCCGACGCCGGCCACCTTCACCACCGGATGCTGGCCACCGGAATGAGCCCGCTGGAGACCGCGCTCACCTTCTACCTGATGACCGCAATCCTGGGCTGTATCGCGCTGTTCGTGTTCGGCCATCGCCGCATCCTCGACATCGCCCTGGCGCTGCTTGTGATCGCGCTGATAGGGCTGCTGTGGCGAAGCCGGCGACGAAAACCCACCTTCGACTCAGAGGGTTTCCTCGTGGTCAAGGGCCGGCGGAGCGTGCCGGCCAGGGCCAGGCGCGGCGGCGAGTCCGACTGACCGGCGGGGGGTGCCGGGGCGCGCCCCGGGAACGTCTTGATATGCTCATACCGGCTCAAGGCAGGGAGGACTGGTGGGCTCTCGAGGTAACGGCCAGAACGAGGCCGCTCGGGCACTGGCCCTCGTCACCGGCATCGGCGTCTATTTCGGGGTCGCCGTGGCGGTGGGGGTTGGTCTCGGGCTCCTGTTCCGGCACCTCCTGGGCGACAATCCGCTGCCGCTCTTCCTGGGCATCGTGATCGGCGTTCTTGCAGGAGCCTCCGGCGTTTACCAGATGGTGATGCGTGTCTACAGATGACCATGCTTGACGACCACCGCGCCCTCGCGTTTCACACCACCCGTGCCATTGCGCTGATGGCCGCACTGCTCGGTGTGGCTCTGGTTGTCGCACGGCGAACCGATGCGCTGCCCGGGCTACTCGCCGGCACCGCCGTCGGTGTTGTCGATGTGCTGCTACTGTCTCGAAGCCTGACACGGTTCTCGGCCGGGACCGGGCTCAACGCGCGAGCGCTTGGCGTGGGCGTCTTCACCCGGTTCGTGAGCATTGGCATCCTGCTCGGCTTGGTGCTCTGCATTCGCGGGCTCAACCCGCTGGCGGCGCTGATCGGCTTTCTGTTCATGCCCGTCGCAATCGCCGTGACCGGCATCCGTGCCCTGCGCCGCGAGCAACGTACCGTTGCCACCGAGGTCCGCAATGTTGGCCACTGAGATCCCCAGTGAGCCGTACATTCACCCGGCCATCGGTCACGGGTTCTCCGCGATCAACGTCGACACCGTGCGCAACACCGTGATCGTGTGCGCGATCCTCATCGGCATCGGCGCCTATGCCCGTGCACAGTCGCGGTCGGGCACTCCGGGCGGTCTCCAGAACCTCCTCGAGTACTTCGTCGATTCGATCAGTGGACTGGTCAAGAGCACGCTGGGGACTCGACCGATCCGCCTAATTCCGATCGCGATCACCCTGTTCGCCTTCATCTTCATATCCAATCTCATCGGCCTCGTTCCCGGGTTCAAGTCCCCGACCAACGACGTGAACACCGCCACCGCACTGGCGCTTTTCTCGGTCTCCATCCTGCACTTCCAGTCGATCCGCTTCCGCGGTCTGAAGGGGTACATCTCCCACTACTTCTCGGTCGTAACTCCGAGTTGGAAGAACCCATTCGGCGCCGTGGCCCGAATCGGTTTCGGGGTGCTGGAGATACTCCAAGAGCTGGTCAAGCCGGTGACCCTGAGCTTCCGGCTCTACTTCAACATCTTCGTCGGCGAGCTGATGTTGGCGATCATCCTCACCCTGCTCGGTCCTGTGTCGCCGCTGATCAACGGCCTCCTCTGGATCCCGTTCTCGACCTTCATCGGGTTGATCCAGGCCTTCATCTTCGTGATGCTGACCATCTCCTACGTCACCCAGGGAACAGAGACGCACCACGACGACGCCCATGACGCTGCGGCGGCCGACGCACACTGACGTGAACCCAACGCTCTTTTCTTCGACCGCAAAACATCGAGGGCAACCGCCCTCGGCAAGGGAGACACAGCGTGACAAGTAACGCGTTCATCTTGGGAATGTCGGCGGTGGCCGTCGGCCTTCTGATCGGCCTCGGTGCGCTCGGCGCCGGCATCGGCGACGGTCTGGTATCGAGCCGGGTGGTCGAGGGCACGGCGCGTCAGCCGGAGGCGCGCGGCTCGCTGATGGGCATCATGTTCATCGCCGTCGGAATCATCGAGGCATTGCCGATCATCGGTTTCGGCATCGCGCTGTTCCTGCTCTTCGCCAACCCGCTGGTCACCAAGTAGTTCCGATGATCGCCGCCACGGTCTGCCCGGTGGATGTCCCCAACTGCACGGGGTTGCTCGATTTCAACCTCACGTTGGTGATCCAGGTCGTCATCTTCGGGCTGACCGCGGCGATCCTGTGGCAGCTGATCTGGCGGCCGATCGTGGAGATCCTCGAGAAGCGTGACCAGCGTCTCGCCGCGGGCGAGTACGCGGGCAGGGAGGCCGAGCGGCTGTACGAGGAGGGTCTGGCGGAGGTCCAGACCATTCTGGAGCAGGCCCGCATCAGCGCGCGCGAGTTGCTCGCCGAGGCATATCGCAGCGCCGGCTCGGCGGCTGAGAAGGTGCGCGCAGCCGCGGTAGCCGAGGCCCGCGCGCTCACTGAGGCGGCGCTGACGGAGATCCGCGGCGAGCGGGACGCGGCCGTCGCCTCGTTGCGCACGCGGGCGGTGGAGCTTGCGGTTCTCGCCGCGTCACGACTACTCCACAGCGATCTCGATGTTCAACGGTACGCTCCTATTGCCGCACAGGCGGTGCCCCAATGAACACGGTACTCACCATCGTCGCGTTCGTCATCGGGGCGAGCGTCGTCGTCTACCTCGCCATCAGATCAAAGTTCGTCGCCTCACTCATGCCCTTCTCGGCAGCGGCGATGAGGGCCCGGCGCGAGCGAATCGACGCCGCTCTCGAGAATGCAGCGAAGTCCGAGAAGCGGCTCGCCGAGGTGCGTCAGGAGATTGGGTCCGAGATCGCCAAAGCGCGGGAGCAGGCCGAGGAGATTGTCGCCCGCGCCCGCCGTGAGGCGGTGGCGGTGACCGAGGAGACGGCGGTGCACGCCCGCGCCGAGGCTGCGGCGTTCATCGAACGAGCCAGGACCGACGTCGGTGTCGAGCGAGAGCGCGCGATCTCGGAGCTGCGCCGCGAGCTCAGCACGATCGTCGTCGACGGTGCCGGTGTCATCCTGCGCGAGGCCATCGACGAGAGGACACACGAGCGGCTCATCACCGAGTCGCTCACCGCGATCACCCCGACGACGGGGGAGAAGAGCTGATGGCGAGCACGGCGATCGCGCGACGCTACGCGGGTGCGTACTTCGCGCTGGCCAGGGACGACAAGGCCATCGACAAGCGCGGTGACGATCTCGCCCGCGCGGTGGAGACGCTCAGCAACCACGAGGTCACCGCCGCGCTGAACAATCCGCGGCTGGACGTCGCGGACCGCGTCCGCCTCGCGCTGGAGCTCATCGACGGGGTCGGCGAGCAGGTGCGCAACCTCGTGCGCTTGCTGGTCGAGCGCAACCGCATCAGCGCACTGCCGGGTGTGCTCGAGGAGTACAGGCTGCTCGCCGACCGGGCCGGCGGGGTCGTGCGCGCCCAGGTCACCACGGCCGTCGACGTCGCCGACAGCGTCCGCAAGGCCATCTCCGACACGCTCCGCGAGAGGTTCGGAAAGGAGGTCCAGATCGAGCTCCGCAAGGACCCCTCGATCATCGGCGGCCTCGTCGTCCGCGTCGGCGACAGGGTCGTCGACAACAGCATTCGCACCCACCTTCAGCAACTACAGGCGTCGCTGCGATGAGCGCGGCGCACCACCCACGACAGAGGTAGACGACGACATGGCCATACGCAGTGACGAGATCGGCGACATCCTGAAGCAACGGATCGCCAGCTTCGACGCCCCTGTCGTCGACGCGCATGAGGGCGTGATCACCTCCGTCGGCGACGGTATCGCACGCATCTACGGGCTCGACCAGGCCATGGCGGGCGAGCTGCTCGAGTTCCCCGCCCCTCCCGGCGGCCAGCCGCTGCTGGGCCTCGCCCTCGACCTCCGTGAGGACGGCGTCGGCGCGGTCATCATGGGTGAGTACCAGCACCTGCAGGAAGGCGACACGGTCCGCACCACCGGCCGCATCGCCGAGGTGCCGGTCGGTCCCGAGCTCATCGGCCGCATCGTCAGCGCCCTCGGTGAGCCGCTCGATGGCAAGGGGCCGATCGAGACGTCGCAGACCCTGCCCATCGAGAACGTGGCGCCCGGTGTCATCTTCCGCCAGGGCGTCACCACGCCGATGCAGACCGGGATCAAGAGCATCGATGCCATGTTCGCGATCGGCCGCGGGCAGCGCGAGCTGATCATCGGCGACCGGCAGACGGGCAAGACCCAGGTTGCGCTGGACGCGATCATCAACCAGAAGGACGCCGGCATCGTCTGCATCTACGTGGCCGTCGGCCAGCGCCGCCAGACGGTGGCGCAGGTGGCGGCCCGCCTCGAGGAGGCCGGCGCGCTGCAGAACACCATCATCGTCGCCGCCACCGCGAGCGACCCCGCGCCGATGCAGTTCCTGGCGCCATACGCCGGTTGCGCGATGGGCGAGTACTTCATGCAAAAGGGCGAGCACGCGCTGATCGTCTACGACGACCTCAGCAAGCACGCCCAGGCGTACCGCCAGCTCTCGCTTCTGCTGCGCCGGCCGCCGTCCCGCGAGGCGTACCCGGGCGACGTCTTCTACCTGCACTCCCGGCTGCTGGAGCGCGCCGCGCGCATGAGTGACGAGGCGGGCGGCGGCACCCTCACGGCGCTGCCGATCATCGAGACGCAGGCCAACGACGTCTCGGCGTACATCCCCACCAACGTCATCTCGATCACCGACGGCCAGCTCTTCCTCGAGACCGACCTCTTCAACGCCGGCATCCGTCCGGCCATCAACGTCGGCATCTCGGTGTCGCGCGTCGGTTCCGCGGCGCAGACCAAGGCGATGAAGCAGGTGGCGGGCCAGCTCAAGCTCGACCTCGCCCAGTACGGCGAGCTCAAAGCGTTCGCCCAGTTCGCTGCCGACCTCGACAAGCGCACCCGGGCGACGCTCGACCGCGGTCTGCGCATGACCGAGCTCCTCAAGCAGCCGGCAAATTCGCCGGTGCCGTTCGCCCAGCAGGTCATCTCCCTCTTCGCGGGAACGCGCGGCTTTCTCGACGAGGTGCCCGTGGAGCGCGTCAGCGAGTTCGAGCGTGGTCTCATCCGCTTCCTCGCCAGCGACCATCCCGAGATCGAGAAGGACATCGCCGAGAAGGAGCAGATCTCCGACGAGACGGACAAGGCGCTGCGTGCCGCCCTCGAGGAGTTCACCAAGGGGTTCGCCGGCTAGATGGCATCTCTTCGCGACCTGCGTCGGCGCATCAAAAGCGTCAAGAGCACGCAGAAGATCACCAAGGCGATGGAGCTGGTCGCCGCCGCCAAGATGCGGCGCGCCCAGGAGCGCGTCGAGGCTGCGCGCCCCTACGCGGACGAGATCACCAACGTCATCGCCGACCTGTTCGCGCGCAACCCGGCATACAAGCACCCCTACCTCGACGTGCGCGACGTCACCAAGCGGCTCGTGCTCCTGATCACCTCGGACCGCGGGCTGGTCGGTGCCCTCAACAGCAACAACATCCGGCTGGCGCTGCGCGAGATGAACGAATCGCCGTCGCCCGCGTCCGTGGTCACCATCGGCCGCAAGGGTCGTGACGTGATGCGCCGCCTGCGCAAGGAGCTGGTCGCCGACCGCAGCAACCTCGGCGACCGTCCCTCGATGGGAGATGTCCTGCCCGCCATCCGTGTTGCCATGGAGCAGTACGAGAACGGCGACGTCGACCAGGTGGATCTGGTGTTCTCGCACTTCATCAGCGCGGGGCGCCAGCAGGCGACGGTGCGCCGGCTCCTGCCGGTCGAGGTCCCCGAGAGGGAGGGCGAGCTCGCCGCCGACTTCCTCTACGAGCCCGAACCCAAGGACGTCCTCGACGCGCTCCTGCCCCGGTACGTGGAGGCGCAGATCTACCAGGGAGTGCTCGAGAACCTTGCCAGCCAGATGGCTTCGCAGATGGTCGCGATGCGCAACGCCTCCGACAACGCGAGTGACCTGATCACGGACCTGACCCTGACGGCCAACACGGTGCGCCAGACCACGATCACTACAGAGCTGATGGAAATCGTCGGCGGCGCGGCCGCCCTGCAGGGCTGAGGCCAAGCCCAGACCGAGAGGAGAGCACACAGAGATGGCAGTCGCTGAGAAGAAGACCAAGAAGAAGCAGGGCGTGGGCACCGGGACGGTGACCCAGGTCATCGGTCCCGTCGTCGACATCGAGTTCGAGACCGATCGCCTTCCCGACATCTATTACGCGCTCGAGCGCGTCCGCGACAACGGCAGCCGGCTCGTCCTCGAAGTGCAGCAGAACCTCGGCAACGGCACGGTGCGCACCATCGCCATGGACACGACCGAGGGCCTGCGCCGCGGCGACACCTTCGAGGACACCGGCGGCCCCATCCAGGTTGCCGTCGGCCGGGAGACGCTCGGCCGCATGTTCAACGTCATCGGCGAGCCGATCGATGGCAAGCCCGCGCTGAAAGACGCGCCGACCGCCCCGATTCACCGCCTCGCACCGCCGATCGACGAGCAGTCCACCGACCAGGAGATCCTGGAGACGGGGATCAAGGTCATCGACCTGATCTGCACGTTCAGCAAGGGATCGAAGATCGGCCTCTTCGGTGGTGCCGGTGTCGGCAAGACGGTCATCGTGCAGGAGATGATCAACAACATCGCCAAGGAGCACGGCGGATTCTCGGTGTTCGCGGGAGTCGGTGAGCGCACCCGTGAGGGGCGCGACCTCTACGGAGAGATGGAGGAGTCCGGCGTCCTCGACAAGACCGCGCTGGTCTTCGGGCAGATGAACGAGCCGCCCGGCGCGCGCGCCCGCGTCGCCCTGACCGGGCTCACCATCGCCGAACATTTCCGCGACGAGGAGGGCTCGGACGTCCTCCTCTTCATCGACAACATCTTCCGCTACACCCTCGCGGGAGCCGAGGTGTCGGCGCTGCTCGGCCGCATGCCGAGCGCGGTCGGCTATCAGCCGACGCTGGGCACGGAGATGGGTGATCTGCAGGAGCGCATCACCTCGACCAAGAAGGGCTCGATCACCTCCGTGCAGGCGGTGTACGTCCCCGCCGACGACTTCACCGACCCCGCCGTCGCGACCACGTTCGCGCACCTCGGCTCGACGGTGGCGCTGAGCCGTGCGCTGACGGAGATCGGCATCTACCCCGCGGTCGATCCCCTCGAGTCCTTCAGCCGCGCGCTCGACCCTACCATCGTCGGCGACGAGCACTACCGCGTCGCCCAGGGTGTCAAGCGGGTGCTCCAAGAGTACAAGGAACTCCAGGACATCATCGCCATCCTCGGCCAGGAGGAGTTGAGCGAAGACCAGAAGGTCACCGTGCAACGCGCCCGTCGCGTGCAGCGCTTTCTGTCGCAGCCCTTCCACGTCGCCGAGCAGTTCACCGGCCGCTCCGGCAAGTACGTGACCCTCGCCGAGACCATCCGCGGCTTCGCCGAGATCCTCGACGGCAAGCACGACGACCTGCCCGAGGACGCCTTCTACATGGTCGGCACCATCGACGAGGCGATCGAGAAGGCCAAGGAGCTGGGCGGCGACGACGAGGAGACGCCCAAGGCCGAGCCGAAGGCTGAGGACGAGCCGAAGGCCGAAGAGAAGCCCAAGGCCGAAGAGAAGGCCGAGCCGAAGGCTGAGGACAAGCCGGAGGCCAAGGAGGACACCAAGGCTGAGGGCGAGCCGAAGGCTGAGGACGAGCCGAAGGCCGAAGAGAAGGCCGAGCCGAAGGCTGAGGACAAGCCGGAGGCCAAGGAGGACACCAAGGCTGAGGGCGAGCCGAAGGCTGAGGACGAGCCGAAGGCCGAAGAGAAGGCCGAGCCAAAGGCTGAGGACAAGCCGAAGGCCAAGGAGGACACCAAGGCTGAGGGCGAGCCCAAGGCCGAGGAGAAGCCCGCCGCCGAAGAGAAGCCCAAGGCCGAGGAGAAGCACTAGGTGGCCAAGCTGCAGGTCGAGCTGGTCACTGCCGAGGGCCGCGTGCTCAGCGAGGAGGCCGACTTCGTGAAGCTTCCCGGCCTCGGCGGTGAGCTGGGCGTGCTGCCGCAGCACATCCCCCTGCTCACGCCGCTGAAGACAGGCGAGGTGATGGTCCGCAACGATGGCCACGAGCAGTTCCTCTTCGTTGCCGGCGGGTTCGTCGAGGTGCTCCCCGATCGCGTCGTCATCCTCGCGGACGTCGCCGAGCGCGCCGAGGACATCGACGAGGTTCACGCCGAGGAGGCGAGACGGGCCGCGCAGGAGGCGCTCGCCCAGGAGCCCGGCGACGCTGAGGCAGCCGTGCAGCTGGAGCGCGCGATCTTCCGGCTGCGGGTGGCCGAGATCCGCCGCGGCCACCACAGGGATCGACGCGGCGGCCGGTGAGCTAGAGGGCGCGCATCCGGTTGCTGCGTGGGTTGTGCTCCACCTCGGCGAGCCCGAGGGCCTCGAGCAGCGGCGGCAGGTACATACCGAAGCGCCCCCGCAGCCCCTTCTTGAGGCCGTACCAGCCGCCCACGGGGTTGTCCGGGGAGCGCGCCCACGCCTCGACTGTTCCCTCGGCCGCCGGCTTCTGTTCGTCGGCGCTCCCCAGCCGCACCCGGTGTTTCAGACGCCTCCGCCCGTCGCCGAGCCGGTAGGCTTGCCGGTCTATGGAGAGCCCGCCCGGTCTCGACCTCGCCGCGCTGGCCGGCTTCCTCGAGTCCGAGGTCGGTGAGTTGCGCGGTCCTCTCCAGGCCGAGGTGATCGCCGGAGGGCGTTCCAACCTCACCTACAGGGTGGGTGACGGGCACCGTCATTGGGTGGTGCGGCGCCCGCCGCTGGCCCATGTGCTGCCCACGGCACACGACATGGCCAGGGAGTGGCGGGTGATCAGCGCCCTCCAGGGAACCGGCATCCCCGTGCCCGGCGCCGTCGCCCTGTGCGCCGACGCGTCGGTGATCGGCGCGCCGTTCTACGTGATGGACTATGTCGAGGGCCACGTCGTGCGCGATGCGCTACCGGCGGAGTGGCCGGACAGCGCGGCAACAAGGCGGTCGATGTCGACCGCGCTCATCGACGTTCTGCTCCGGTTGCACGCCATCGAGCCCGCGGCCGTGGGCCTTGCCGACTTCGGCCGCCCGGCCGGGTTCCTCGAACGCCAGGTGCGGCGCTGGTGGCAGCAGTGGGAGGCGTCGAAGACGCGCGAGCTGCCCGCCATCGAGGAGTTGCACAGGCGGCTGGCCGCCGGTGTCCCGGAGCAATCCGCCCCCGGCGTCGTCCACGGCGACTACCGCTTCGACAACGTCATCTTCGACAGCCACGACCCCGGCCGGATCGCCGCCGTCATCGATTGGGAGATGAGCACCATCGGCGACCCGCTCTGCGACCTCGGCCTGCTGATCGTGTACTGGGTCACCGGCCCGGACGACCCGGCGGCGACCGCCCTGCCCGGTCGAGCCGACCTCGGCGCCGGCTTCATGCGCCGCGACGAGGTGGTCGCCACCTACGCGGCGCGGAGCAACCGCGACCTGGGTGCGCTGGAGTGGTACATCGCGCTCGGCTACTACAAGCTGGCGATCATCGCCGAGGGCATCCATGCCCGCTTCCTGATGGGGATGACCGTCGGCGAGGGGTTCGAGACCATGGGGCCCGCCGTCCCGCTCCTCGTCGACCGCGCGCTGACTATTTGTTGAGGCAGCTCTGCACGGCGGCCTTGTAGATGGCGCCGGTGGTGTCGGTGGTTGGGTTGTGGTTCAGCTGGGCGTCGATGAGGCAGCGCTGCAGGCCGTTGGCGAGGGTGACCTGGTCGCGCCCTTGGCTGGCGGCGCCATACGCGAACCATCCCAGCAGGAGCTGCGCGACGACCACGACGAGGATCCCTGCCAGCAGCAGCACGACGGTGTCCGGTCGTGCCCGATGCCTGACGCGCACCACCTCGTCAAGCATGGCGTTGTCCTCAGGCGCCGCCCCGCCGGCGTCGACAGCGTGGAGGTCGACGGGCGTGGCCACCTCCTCCTCCGCCGTCGCCGTCGCGGGCTCGTCGCCGGGCTGTGCGCCGGGCCGTCTCCAGTCGGTCACGCCACGCTGACGTCCGCGAGAAGGTACACGTCCTGGATGGCGTTGAGAAGCTCGATCCCCTCCGCCATCGGACGCTGAAACGCCTTGCGGCCGCTGATGAGTCCGGTTCCGCCGGCGCGCTTGTTGATGACCGCCGTGCGCACCGCCTCGGCCAGATCACCGGCACCGCGCGACTCACCGCCGCTGTTGATGAGCGGTGACCGGCCCGCATAGCAGTTGAGCAGCTGGTAGCGGGTGAGGTCGATGGGGTGGTCGCTGCTGAGCTTCTCGTACACCAGGGGCGAGGTCTTGCCGAAATTGAGGGCTGTGAAGCCGCCATTGTTGGTGGGCAGCTTCTGCTTGATGATGTCCGCCTGGATGGTGACCCCGAGGTGGTTGGCCTGGCCGGTGAGGTCGGCGGCGCCGTGGTAGTCGACACCGTCCTTCTTGAAGGCGTTGTTGCGCAGGTAGCACCACAGCACCGTTGCCATGCCGAGCTCGTGCGCCTCGTGGAACGCCTCGGCCACCTCCTGCAGCTGCCGGGTCGACTCCTCCGATCCGAAATAGATGGTGGCGCCGACCGCGACCGCGCCCAGTTCCCAGGCCTCCTGGACGTTGCCGAACATCACCTGGTCGAATCGATTGGGATAGGTGAGCAGTTCGTTGTGGTTGAGCTTGACGATGAACGGGATGCGGTGTGCCCAGCGGCGGGCCACCGAGCCGAGCACGCCGAACGTCGAGGCCACCGCGTTGCAGCCACCCTCGACGGCGAGCTCGACGATCCTCCCGCCGTCGAAGTACGCGGGGTTGGGCGCGAATGACGCGCCCGCGGAGTGCTCGATGCCCTGGTCGACGGGGAGGATGGAGAGGTAGCCGGTACCGGCCAGCCGGCCGTGGTCGAACAGCGTCTGCAGGCTGCGGAGCACGCGCACGTTGCGGTCGCTCTGGCTGACGATACGATCGACGAAGTCAGGGCCGGGCAGGTGGAGCGCCTCCCTGGGCACGGCCTGGCAGCGGTGCTCGAGCAGGCCGCGCGCCTCGTCGCCGAGCAGGCTCTCGATTCTGCCGAGGGAGGTCACAGTTGCCGTCGCCATCGTTCGTCTCTCCGAATACCGGGGTCAGCGGTCCCAGTTTCGCCGATCGGTCGATCCATCCGCCCGGATGCTGCACAGAACCGACCCCGGCTCGGATACGTTTACGGCGCTGATGGACCTCCTGAGAATCGCCGGCCCGCGTCCGCTCAACGGCATCGTGTCGATCTCCGGGAGCAAGAACGCCGCCCTTCCCGTCATGGCGGCCGCGCTCCTCACCGACCAGCCGCTGGAACTGCGCAATGTCCCGGACATCGAGGACATCGAGGCGATGGCGGCCATGCTCCGCCACCTCGGCGTCGACGTCGAACGGCTGTCGTCCTCGTCGTGGCGGCTCCACGCCGCCGCGGTCAGCCCGGCGGAGGTGGGCGCCGAGCTCACCCGCAGGATGCGGGGGTCATTCCTCCTGCTCGGGGCGCTCATCGCCCGCACCGGTGAGGCCGCCATCGCCAAGCCCGGCGGTGACGATATCGGAATGCGCCGTGTCGAGCAGCACCTCGAGGGGCTGCGCCTGATGGGAGCCGCGGTGGAGGAGGGCGCCGACGTGTACACCGCCCACGCCCGGCGGTTGCACGGCGCTCGCATCGACCTCGACATGCCGACCGTCACGGGCACCGAGAACCTGATCATGGCCGCCGTCCTCGCCGACGGCATCACCGTGATCGCCAACGCCGCCCGTGAGCCGCACGTCTTCGACCTGGTCCGCTGCCTGGTCGGGATGGGCGCGCACATCACCGGCGCCGGCACCGAGCTGATCGTCATCGAGGGTCAGCTCGGGCTGCTGCACGGCACCACCCACAGCGTCACCACCGACTACATCGAGGCCGGCACGTACATGGTGGCGGCGGCCGCCACCGGCGGGGATGTCGTCGTCGACCGGATGCGGCCCACCGACGTTCGCTGGCTGATCAACAAGCTGCGCAGTGCCGGCGCCGATGTCGTCGAGGGTGCCAGCCACGTGCGCGTGCGCGGCGCCCCGCTGCATGCCGTCGACGTGACCACCTGGCCGCATCCCGGCTTCGCCACCGACCTGCAGCCCCAGTACGGGGCCCTGATGACCCAGGCCACGGGGACGAGCATCATCAGCGAGGCGCTGTACGAGAACCGGTTCAAGCATGTCGCCCAGCTCCTTCGGTTCGGCGCACGGATCACCGTGGAGGGGCGGAGCGCGATCATCGAGGGGCCCGTGCAACTGCGTGCCACCCGGGCCACCGTCCCCGACATCCGCTCCGGCGCCGCGCTGGTGATCGCAGCGCTCTGCGCCCACGGCACGACCGAGCTCGACGGCGTGTACCACCTCGACCGCGGCTACGAGGCGCTGGAGGAGAAGCTTCGCGGCCTCGGCGCCGACGTGGAGCGGGTCAGCGTCGACGAGGGGGGTGAGCCGGCGCCGCGTGACCTCAGCGGCGTGGTCGGCGACTGAGGTCCGGGCGGTGCTCGGCAAGAAGCTCGGTGTCGACCTCGGCACAGCCACGGTCCGCGTGCTCACCCGCGGCGAGGGCTCGCCGATCACCGAACCCGCGGTGGTGGCGATGCGCGGGGGCGAGCCGGCGACGGGGCTGCTCGGCACCGCCGCGCTCGAGGCAGCGGCGGCCGACCGCAGCCTCGAGCTGAGCCGGCCGCTCCGCGCCGGCAACGTCCGCGACGGTCGCGCGCTGACCGCTCTGCTGCACCACGCCGTCAATCGCGCCGTCGGCCGGCAGCGGATCTTCAAGCCCGACGTTGTCATCGCTGTCCGCGGCGGGATGAGCGGTGACGACCGCCGGGCGGTGCTCGAGGCAGCCACCCAGGCGGGATCGCGGACGGTGTACCTCATCGACGCAGCCATCGCCGCTGCGATGGGAGCCGGCCTCCCGGTCACCTCACCGCGTCCCCACCTGGTCGTCGACCTCGGCGCTGGGAAGACGGACCTGGCGGTTCTCGCGCTCGAAGGCACGGTTGCCGCGCGCTCGCTGACCACCGGGTCCGAGGAGCTGTTCGAGCGGCTGGCCGCCCACGTCCAGGCGGTGCATGGAGTGGTGCTCACGGCGCCCGAACTGCGCGCCGCGGCCCACCTCCTGGTCGCGGCTCCGCACGAGGAGCGGACGGCGGAGATCGGCGGCGTACTCCTCTCGTCGCACGAACTGGTGCACCTGGTGGCAGAGCATCTCCGCCCGATCGACGCGGCGTTGAGCGAGGTGCTCGAGGAGACTCCGCCCACGCTCCGCCATGACGTCCGCGGCAATGGGCTGGTCCTCACCGGGGGCGCGGCGCGTCTCGAGGGGCTGGAGCGTCACCTCGCGGTGGTGGCGAGCTGTTCGGCGCGGATGGTCGCCGACCCGGAGAGTTGCACCGTCCGTGGCACCGCACTTGCCGCGGACAACCTCGACGTGCTCCGGCGCAACTTCATGTACATCCGCTGACCCGCGCCCTCATCGTCATCGACGTCCAGGAGTCTTTTCGTCAGCGGCCGATCTGGCCGACCATCTCCGGCGACATGCGGATAGAGGTGTGGTGTCAGCACTGCGCCGCGCTCGAGGGCAAGCTCAGCGATCTGCTCCCATTCGCCGATCCCGCGCTCACAGCCGGTCACAGATGTCGCGCGCGATGGCAAACGACGATGTCGCCCCGGGCGATGGGGCGTTGATGACCGAGGTGACCCTTCCGCGGGACTCGATCCGGAAGTCGTCGACGAGCGCGCCGCCGCGATCGACGGCCTGTGCACGCATCCCGGACGGTCCCCTGACGACGTCAACGGAGTTGAGAGACGGCACGTAGCGACGGGCTCGGCTGATGAAGCGCCGACGTGACAGCGAGCACCCGAGCTCATCGATGCCGGTGCGCCAGTGCTGCGAGGCCATCTTCCAGAACCCCGGCCACGACAACGTTGCCCAGGTGTCTCGCCAGTCGACGGACCCACGGTTGTAGCCCTCCCGGGAAAGAGCCAGGAGTGCATTCGGGCCGACCAGTACGGAGCCATCGGTGCGCGTCGTGAGGTGGATGCCGAGGAAAGGGTATCGCGGGTCGGGGACGGGATAGATCAGTCCGCGCACCAATTTGCTCTGCTCAGGTCGGAGCACGTAGTAGTCGCCGCGGAAGGGGACGATGCGGACCTGGGATTTGCGGGGCGCGCCGCCTCGGCTGTCGACGACCCGGTCAGATTGAAGACCCGCGCATGTGACGACGCGGTCGAACGTGAGTGGCGCGCCGCGGCCGTCAATGGTCACGGCCACTGCGCCTCCTTTCGATTCCAGATGAGTCACCGGCGAACCGAGGTTGACGCGGTGTCCGGCGCTCTCGATCTCGTCCTTGAGCGTCCGGACGATCGCGGGGTAGTCGCAGATGGCTGTGTGGGGGAGATGTAGCGCGGCAGTGCCGGCGGCATAGGGCTCGACGTGGCGGAGTTCGTCGCCGTCGATGAGCGCCAGGTCCGCCACGCCGTTCTCCCGGCCGCGCTCGTGAAGAGCGTGGAGGCGCGGCAACTCCTCGTCGTTGACAGCCACGATGACCTTGCCGCACTCCCGGTAGGCAATGTCCCGCGCCGTGCAGAACTCGCGCACCAGCTCACCCCCGCTCCGGCAGAGCCGTGCCTTCAGCGACCCCGGCGTGTAGTAGATCCCCGAGTGGACCACCCCGCTGTTGCGACCCGACTGATGGGCGGCGAGCACAGGCTCCTTCTCGAATACGCTGATCGTCGCGGACGGCTCGCGGAGCGACAGCTCACGCGCCACGGTCAACCCGAGGATTCCGGCTCCGACAACTGCGACCTTCGATGACATGCTGGTCTACAGGCCACCCGCTCTCACGGCGACTGACTTGATGCGGGTGAAGAAGCTCAGACCCTCCGTGCCCTGCTCCTTGAATGCCGACCCCGACAGGGCGAAACCGCCGAGCGGCTGGTGGACATCCCATCCAGTGTCATTGCGCAGCGCCCCCAGGCTGCTCACCAGCGATGCCTCGTAGCCGTTGTACATCCGCCCCTCTCAGAGAGTGCTCTCGATTCCGGCCAGCACGTCGTCGACGCGGATCCGTTCCAGCCCTGCCGGTGCATCCCCGGCGGCGATGGCCTGGACGACGCGGTGCTCGCGCCCGGCAGGACCGCGGCGGCGTCCATCGGTGGGGCCGAAGAGCCCGACCGATGGGGTCCCGACGGCCGCGGCGAGGTGGAGCAGCGGCGTGTCGCTGGCGACCAGGAGGTCGCAGCGCGCGATCACCGCGGCGGTGACGGCGAGGTCGACCTCGCCACACAGGTCGACGCTGTCGGCGGCGAGGTCGATGCGCATCGCCTCCCCGACGGGGCGGTCGCGCTCGTCGCCGACGAGGATGATGCCGGCGCCGTGGCGGGACGCCAGCCAGTTGGCCAGGTGGGCAAACCGCTCGGCACCCCAACTGGCGACGGCGCCCTCCGCGAAGCCCGCGCCGGGTGCGATGGCGACGAGCAGGCGCCCGTCACCGGCGCCCTTGCTGAGCAGGACCTGCTCGGCCGCCGCGGCCGCGGTCGCCGCCGGTGTGTAGCGCGCCGCCACCGGCCCCCTGCTGACGCCCAGGGGACCGCAGAGGCGCAGCCAGGCGCGCGCGCGGTTCTCGCCGCGGGGGCAGGGCACGGGGTCACTGAGCAGGCGATCGCTGAGACCACCGGCGCAGCCGATCCGTCGTGGCACCGCGGCCGTGTAGACCGCTGCCCGCAGCGAGGCCCGCTCGCTGCAGATCAGGGCCGCGTCGAGGCGGCGCCGGCGCAGCTCGAACCACAGCCCGCCCAGCCCCGCCGGGCCGGCCCCGGCAGCCAGCCCGGGCACGGGGAGGACCTCGTCGGCGCCGGCCAGCCCGCGGGCGACGTCAGCCGCCGCGGGTGCGCAGGCGAACAGCAGCGGCTCATCTGTGGCCGTGGACAGGGCGGCGAGCAGTGGGGCCGCCTGCAGGGTCTCCGTCAGACCACCGGCGACCACGACGACGATGTTCACGTCGCCCAACCCTAGCGGCCCGGGCACCCCGAGCACCGCCGCCGCGTGAGTGGGGCGTATTCGCCGGACGCTCATATACTGGCCTTGAACCATGTCTGCCGCACTCTCCGGACGCGACCTTCTCAGCATCGCCGATCTCCGTCGCGGCGAGATCGAGGCGCTGCTCGACGTGGCTCGACAGGCCAAGAGCGGCGAGGACCTCGGGTCGCCGCTGCAGGGCCGCAACCTGGTGCTGATCTTCCAGCGGCCGAGCAACCGCACCCGCGTCTCCTTCGAGGTCGCCATCAACCGCCTTGGCGGCCACCCCATCGCGCTCTTCGGGGACGAGATCCGCTTGGGCGAGAGGGAGACCGCGGGGGACATCGCCCGCATCCTCGATGGCTACGCCGACGGGGTCATTGCCCGGCTGGTCTCGCAGCGCGACCTGGTGGCCATCGCCGCGGCGGTGCGGGGCCCGGTGATCAGCGCCATGACCGACGCCGAGCATCCCTGTCAGCTCCTCGCCGACCTCATGACCGTGCACCAGACGGTCGGCCGGCTCGGCGGCGCTCGCGTCGCCTACATCGGCGACGGCAACAACGTCTGCACCTCGTGGCTGTACGCGGCCGCCATCTGCGGCATCGACCTCCGCATCGTCTGCCCCGCGGGCTACGAGCCGTCCGAGGCGGTCCTCGACCGGGCGGCGGCACTGCGCGGCAACGGCACCGGCTTCGCCGTCGGGCACGACCCGGCGCCGGCCCTGCGCGACGTCGACATCGTGTACACCGATGTGTGGACTAGCATGGGGCAGGAGGCTGAACAGCAGCGCAGGCGCGAGGACTTCGGCCACCTCCAGGTCAACGACACCCTCCTCGGGCTGGCGCCGGACGGCGTACGGGTCATGCACTGCCTGCCCGCCCACCGCGGTGAGGAGATCACCGACGCCGTGCTCGACGGTCCGCGCTCGATCGTGTTCGAGCAGGCGGAGAACCGGCTCTGGGCGCAGATGGCGCTGCTCGCCATGGTGTTCGACGGTGTCCCGCTCCGTGCCGGGCGGGCCGCGGGGGTGGCCGTGTGAGCTCGGCGTGGCGCGACGCGCTCATCTTCCTGCAGAACTTCGGCTGGCGCGACGTCCTCGACATCGCCGTCGTCGCGCTGCTTCTCTACCAGCTGCTCAAGCTCATCCGTGGCACCCAGGCCGCCCAGCTGCTCGTCGGTCTGGGCGTCATCGTGGCGGTGGGGCTCGCGGCGGAGGCGCTCAACCTGCGCCTTCTCCAGTTCATCTTCCGCAACGGCGGCCAGGCGATCGTCATCGCCGCGGTGATCCTCTTCCAGCCTGAGCTGCGCCGTGCGCTCGACCAGGTGGGGCGGCTCAGCCGGGTGCGGTCACTGCTCGGCCATCACGTCGGCGAGGCCATGCAGCGGTTGGTGGACGAGGTGATCCGTGCCGCGTCATCGCTGAGCGAGCGCAAGACCGGCGCGCTGATCGTCTTCGAGCGCGAGACCGGCCTGGAGAACATCGCGACGACAGGGGTGCGTATCGACGGTGAGGTCACCGCCGAGATGCTGGCGACGATCTTCATGCCCGGGACATCGCTGCATGACGGCGCCGTGATCATCCGCGACGCCAGGCTGATCGCCGCGGGGTGCGTGCTGCCACTGGCCGAGACCATCCCCGGCGTGGGCCGGATGGGCACGCGCCATCGCGCCGCCGTCGGCCTCACCCTGCAGAGCGACGCGGTGGTGCTGATCGTCAGCGAGGAGACCGGCCTGATCAGCCTGGCGCTCGAAGGACGGATCACCCGCGGCCTCGACCTCAAGGTGTTGCGCACCACGCTGATGACCCTGACCGGCGTCGACGCGCCGGTGCGGCAGCGCATCATGCCCCGGCCCGCGGTGCTCCGCGCCATCCGGCGGAGAACGCATCCGTGACCGTGCCGGGGTTTCTCACCCGCAACCTCCGTCTCAAGGCCGTTGCGGCGGTGCTGGCCACGATCACGTGGACCGGCGTCGTGTACGCCAGCAACCCCCCCGACACGCGCTCGGTCACGATCAAGGTGCCCCAGGACTCGGGTGCGATCACCCCGTACGTCCTGGTGCACACCATCCCCGACCTGGTCGTCCGGGTGGCCGGGACCCGTGAGCACCTCGCCGCCTTCGACCCGTCCGCGCTCATCGTCAGCGTCAACTACCGGGTGCTCACTCAGACAGGTGTCCAGCAGGTCCCCGTCTCGGTTGTCAACAACGACCGCGACGTGGTTCTCGACAGCCCGCCCACCACCGTCGTCGCCGACCTCGACCACCTCGACTCGCGCACTGTTCCGGTCACTATTGTCCAAAACCCGCCGCCGCCGGGATACGTGGTCAGCTCCGAGTCGGTGACCCCGAGCACGGTGTCGGTGATCGGCCCCCAGCACCAGCTTGCCGGCCTCGAGGCGCGGGTCGCCGTCGACCTCAGCAACTGGAAGACCAATTTCCAGGCGGACGCGAAGGTGGGGCTCTACGACACCACCGGTCAGCGCCTCGGTAATTTCGGGGTGACCGCCGCCGGACATCCGCAGGGGACGGTGCAGGTGAGCATCACGGTCACCGCCGTCATCACCTCACGCGCCAGCGCGGTGCTGCCCAAGGTCTCGGGGACGGTTGCGCCCGGTCACCAGCTTGCCTCGGTCACCGTCAGCTCGCCGACCGTGGTGCTCAGCGGCCCGCAGGACCTGCTCAACACGCTGGACTCGGTACCCACCGAGACCATCTCGCTCAGCGGTCTCAGCGGGACCCTCACGTTCACCGTGCGGATCCTGCCGCCCTCCGGGGTCACCGCCACACCGGGGACGGCGACGGTGACCCTCACCGTGATCGCGTTGCCCCCGGCGTCCTCCGCACCGACACCGAGCCCGAGCCCCTCACCGTCGCCGACCTAGCAACGGTCCGACAGCGCCGGTGGCCGCCTGACCGGTGGCGCCGCCAGTAACCAGCCCCTTCACGGAGGCGTTCCACGAGCTCAGATGTGCGGAATCATCGGCTACTCCGGACCCCGGCAGGCCACCCCTGTGCTCCTCGAGAGCCTGCAGCGGCTGGAGTACCGGGGCTACGACTCCGCCGGGGTCGCCGTCCTCGACGATGATGGTGGCGCGACCACGGTTGCCAAGAGCAATCGCAAGGTGGTCGACCTCGTCAGCCAGTTCGAGGTCGATGGCATGCCCGGCGGCCACACCGGCATCGGCCACACCCGGTGGGCGACGCACGGCAGGCCCACGGTCATCAACGCCCATCCCCATCGCGACTGCACCGGCCGGATCCACCTCATCCACAACGGCATCATCGAGAACTATCGCGAGTTGCGCGTCGAGCTGGTGGCGGCCGGCCATGAGTTCATCAGCGACACCGACACCGAGGTGGTGCCGCACCTCATCGAGCAGTATTACGCCGGTGATCTCGCCGCGGCGGTTCGCACGGCGCTGCAGCGCATCCGGGGCGCCTACGCTCTGGTGGTCATCTCGGCGGACGAACCGGGACGGATCGTGGGGGCCCGGCTCAACGCTCCGCTGGTGGTCGGTCTCGGTGACGGCGAGGTCTTCGTCAGCAGCGACATCACCGCGCTCATCCCCTACACCAAGCGGGTCGTGCTCATCGGCGAGGGCGAGCTGGCATCGGTGACGCCACAGGGCGTGACCATCACCAGCCTGGACGGTACCGTCGTCGAGCCTCGTGTCATCACCGTGGACTGGGAGGCCGAACAGGCGCAGAAGAACGGCTTTCCCCATTTCATGCTCAAGGAGATCCACGACCAGCCGGAGGCGCTGCGCAGCGCGCTGCGCGGCCGCATCGACGACTCGGGGTTCGTCGACCTGCCCGACCTCGCGCTCGACGACAGCCACCTCCGTGGCCTGCAGCAGGTCACCATTGTTGCCTGCGGGTCGGCGTGGATCGCGGGGATGGTCGCCAAGTACGCGATTGAGGCGCTCGCCCGGCTGCGCTGCGACGTCGCGCCCGCCAGTGAGTTCCGCTATGGCGACCCCCTCCTCGACGACCGGACATTGGTGGTGGCGCTGTCGCAATCGGGGGAGACGGCCGACACGCTCGCCGCCGTGCGCGAGGCTCGGCGACGCGGGTCGACGGTCATCGCCGTCACCAACGTCGTCGGCAGTGCGCTGTCGATGGAGGCCGACGGCGTCGTGTACATGCAGTCGGGCCCCGAGATCTGTGTCGCGGCCACCAAGACCATGGTCAACCAGATGGCCTGCGGACTGCTCCTCGCACTGCGGCTCGGCCAGGTGCGTGGTACGCTGGACGATGACGAGCATCGACGGCTCACCACTGCCCTTCTCGACGCGCCGGCTCTCCTCGAGCGTGCGCTGCGCCTCGAGCCACAGCTCGCCGAGATGGCGCAACGATATTCGCACACCCGCAATGCCATGTACATCGGCCGCGGCATCAACTTCCCCGTCGCCCTGGAGGGCGCGCTGAAGCTCAAGGAAGTGTCGTACATCCACGCGGAGGGGTACGCGGCCGGCGAGCTGAAGCACGGGCCCATCGCGCTTCTCGACCCCGACGTGCCGGTCGTCGCGCTCGCCACACGGTCGCGCACCCTCGCCAAGATGGTCAGCAACATCCAGGAGGTGAGCTCGCGCGACGCCCCCGTGATCGCGGTGGTCACCGAGGGTGAGAATCCGTTCGACGACGGGTTTGTCCGCGACCTCGTGGAGGTGCCGCTCACCGACGAGCTGATCTCGCCGCTCGTCAACGTGGTGCCGCTGCAACTGTTCGCCTACCACGTCGCCGTGGAGCGCGGCTGCGACGTCGACCAGCCGCGCAACCTCGCCAAATCGGTCACCGTGGAGTGAGGCCCGGAGCGGGCATCGACATTGCCTCGGTGGCGCGCGTCGGCGCGCTGCTCGAGCGCCGCCCGGAGACCCTGGAGCGCGTCTACACCGACGCCGAGCGCCGCGATTGCGAGGGCCATCCGCAGCGCTGGGCGAGCCGCTGGGCGGCCAAGGAGGCGGTGCGCAAGCTCTGCGGCGGCGCCGGGATGCCGCTGCCGGCGTTCCGCGACATCGAGGTGGTCATCGGAGCCGGTGGGGCGCCCTCGCTGCGGATCCACGGGACGGCGGCCGACCTGAGCCTGTCGCTGAGCCACGAGGGCGACGTGGCCGTTGCCGTGGTCACCGGCGCCCTCGCGCCGGCGACGTTCGCCGAGGTTCCCCCGGACCTCCGCCTCGCCGACCGGCCGGAGGACGCGCACAAGGGCACGTTCGGCACCGTGGTCGTGGTCGGCGGCGCCGTCGGCTACAGCGGCGCCCCCCTGATGAGCGCCACCGCCGCCGCGCGCGGCGGCGCCGGTCGCGTCCGCCTCTGCGTACCCGAGCCCATCTACGCCGCGGTGGCCGCGCAGACCCTGGAGGTGATGACCCACCCCCTCCCCGCGGCCGACGGGGGGCTGGCGCCGGTGGCGGTGACCACGCTGCGCGTGCAGCACCTCGCGGGAGCGTCCGCCATCGTCCTCGGCCCCGGCGTCGGCCGCGCCCCGGGCACCGAGCGTGCCGTCATCGATCTCCTCGGCGACCTTCCTGCCGCGACGGTGGTCGACGCCGACGGGCTGAACATCGCCGCCGCGCACGGTGTCGACTGGCGCCGCTGCACGCAGCCCGTCGTGCTCACCCCGCACCCCGCCGAGATGGGCCGCCTCTGCGCCGTGCCGACCGCCGAGGTGCAGGCCGCGCGCCAGGAGCTGGCCGCCGGCTTCGCCAGGGAGAGGGGCGTGGTCATGGTCCTCAAGGGCGCCGGCACCGTGGTCGCCGCACCTGACGGGCGCATCCACGTCAGCGAGCTGCGCGTCGTGGCCCTGGCGAGCGCCGGCAGCGGGGACGTCCTCTCAGGGCTGATCGCGGCGATGATCGCGCAGGGCCTCGACCCGTTCGATGCGGCCGTCGCCGCGGTGTTCATCCACGCGGAGGCGGCGCTGGCGCTCCAGGCCAGGGTCGGCCGGGCGGGGGTGCTGGCTCGCGACCTGCTCGACGAGCTGCCGGCGGCGCAGGAGCGGACGCGGCGGGTGCTGGAGCGCCGGCGCCCGGGGTGAGCCCAGCCACGGGCCGGTGGCCGGCCGCGTCGCGGCTGCGTGCGGTCATCTTCGACATGGACGGGGTGCTCATCGATACCGAGCCGGTGTGGCGCCGCGTCGAGATCGAGGTGTTCGGCTCGGTCGGGCTTCAGCTCACCGATGCCGACTGCCGCGAGACCATGGGGCTGCGCGTCGACGAGGTGGTACAGCTCTGGCACGAGCGCCGGCCGTGGACGGGCAGCAGCGTGGCGACCGTCACCGCGCGAGTCCTCGAGGGGGTCATCGACCAGGTGCACCGTGAGGGCGTGCCCATGGACGGTGCGCTGGACGCCATGGCCGCGGTCAGGGATGCCGGCCTGCTGTGCGCCGTCGCCTCCTCCTCACCGCGGTCGCTCATCGATGCGGTGGTGGATCGTCTCGGCATCGCCGGCGCCGTCGACGCGATCTGCTCTGCGGAGGACGAGCTGCGCGGCAAGCCGGCGCCCGACGTCTACCTGCGCACCGCCTCCCTGCTGGCGGTCGACCCGCGCGACTGCCTGGCCATCGAGGACTCGGTGAACGGCGTTCTCTCCGCCGGTGAGGCGGGAATGGTCTGCGTGGCGATCCCCGACGCCCAGACCGGCTCCGACCCGCGTCTTACGGCGGCGACGTTGCGCCTGCGCTCCCTGCGCGACCTTGACCGCGCGAAACTGGAGGCGCTCAGCGCCGCCTACTTCGCGTAGACGAACCCCTGGATGCCCGACGAGTTGTTGGGCAGCACCCGGTAGTTGACCCGGTTCCAGCCGTTGAAGTTCATCTCCGACAGCTTGAAAGAGCCGGCACCCACGCCGGCCGACGGTCCGACGGCCTCGACATAGGCCACGTGACCGACCCGGCTGGCTCCATCGCCGCCCGGCCAGAAGACGACCACAGCGCCGACCTGCGGCGTGTGTCCCTCGGGGAAGCCGTACTTGGCGGCGTTGTAGTACCACTCGTCGGCGTTGCCGCCCCATGGGATGCAGCGCCGGCTGGCCACGTACCAGGTGCACTGGCCGTACGCGAAGTGATCTCCGCAGGAACCGCTCGTGGGTGCCGACGAGCCTCCGCCGGCAAGCTGCTGGTCGATCTCGGCGATCTGCGCCGCGATGGCTCGCGCCGGTGCGCTCGCCGCCTGCAGAGCGGCGTTACGTCCCTGGACCAGCATGAGCAGCGCGTTGCTGTCGAGGGCCAGCTGGTGCTCGAGGGAGAGCGAGGAGGCGGCATCCGTCTGGATCTCGCTCTGCTCGCTGCGGATCGCGTTCTCCTTGGTGCGCACGTTGGCCTGGAGATCTTTGACCTGGCCGGCGACGTGAGAGGTGCCGGCCAGCCGGTCCATGGCCTGGTTGAAGGTGGTGGCGCTGAGCACGGCGGCCACCCATGAATCGGTGGCGGTGCTCTCGTAGCTCTGCCGGGTCAGGGCCGCGAGCTGCCGCTTGGCCTTGACGATCGTCGCCTCGTCGTCAGCGATCTGGCCGCTGAGGGAGAGGAGGCGGGCGTTCAGGGCGGCGAGCCGCTGCTGGGCGGCGAGAACCAGGGCCTGCTGCGCGGCGAAGGCGTTCTCCGCCTGGGCGAGCGCGGACGCTGCGCTGTTCTTGGCGGGCTCGAGAGCCGCCAGCTGCGCGACCAGCTGGGCCCGTCGTGCCCGGAGCGAGTCGGCCGGCGAACCGTTCGCCTGACCGCTGGGGATGGAAGTGACGCCGATGCTCAGCAGAGCACCGCAACCGACCATGATCGAGAGAAGTTTTCTACCCCCCCGCAATAGGTGCCCTCCGTTCCCCGGCTGGGGTCCTGAATGTGTGCGAACAGCCAGGGTCGCGGCCCCAAACCTCGCCGGACCCCTCCCCAACCTCGCCGGACCATAGAGGTTTTGGACCCGGAAATGCAAATCGCAGCCGGTCGCCGCGGCATCGCGAGAGTGGCTCCCGAGAGTGGCTCCCGAGAGTGGCTCCGTAGAGTACGTGCAGAGCATGACCCACCCCACCTCCACATCCACTGCGCGGCATTTCGGCGACGGCGGGCCGACCCTCGCCGACGTCGGTGAGAGCGCGCTCCTCGACCAGCTGATAGCGATCTCCGCAGCGCTCGCGCCGGGCCGGTTGGCGCCAACGTCGAGCGGGGACGACGCCGCCGTGTGGACGCCGCCGACGGGGCTGGACCTCGCCGTCAGCATCGACGCGGTTGTCGAGGATGTCGACTTCCGGCGCGGCTGGATCACGCCGCGCCGGCTGGGCCGGCGGGCCTTCGCCGTCGCCGTCTCCGACCTCGCCGGGACGGGCGCCGACGCCCTGCACTGCGTGGCCACGCTGTGCGCCCGACCCGGCGAGAACTACGAGGATGTGCTCGACATACAGCGCGGTTTGTGCGAGGCGGCCGCGGCGTCCGGCTGCGCCGTCATCGGCGGCGACGTCAGCGCCATCGACGGTCCCCTGGTGATCGACGTGTGCGTCACCGGCAGCCTGCCCCGGGGGCGCGCGCTGCGCCGCTCCGCGGGGAGGCCCGGCGACGCCGTCATCACCACCGGCGTGCTCGGCCGCGCCGCGGCGGGGCTGCGCCTGCTCCTCGAGGGAGGGCAGGCGATGTCGCCCGCGGAGCTGTCGTGGGTCGATGCCCAGCTCGAGCCGGGCAACCGGCTTCGCGAGGGGCGCCAGCTCCTCGATCGCGGAGTGCTCTGTGGCGGCGACCTCAGCGACGGGCTGCTGCTCGACGTCGCCCGAACCGCCGCCGCCAGCGGCTGCGCCGTCGAGCTGTGGGCGGCAAGCCTTCCGGTGGACGCCGAGCTGCGCGCGCGTTTTGGCCCTGATTGGCTGGAACTCGCGGTCGCGGGTGGTGAGGAGTTCGAGCTCGTCGCCGCCGTCGCGCAGCCGGATGTCGCCGGCCTGATCGCGGAGTGGCCCGGCCACCTCGCCCCGCCGACCATCATCGGAACGCTTCGCCAGGGCCGCGGCGTGCGCCTTCTCGATCGCCGCGGCGGCGATGACGTCGAGATGCCGCGCTCTCGCGCCGGGCACTTCTCGTGACCGCGGCCCCGGGCCCGTTGTACAGCGATTCCCCGGCCGCCACGGAGCGGTTCGGCGCAGCTGTCGGCGCGGTGCTGCGTGCGGGAGACGTTCTTGTCCTGTCGGGCCCACTCGGCGCGGGCAAGACGTGCATGGTTCGCGGGATGGTGGCCGGGGCAGGAGGCAACCCCGCAGCCGTGCGCAGCCCGACATTCGTGCTCCACCAGCCCCATCGCGGAGCCGCCCTCACCGTGCACCACATCGACCTCTACCGCCTCGGAGCCGGCGCGGACGTCGAGGTCCTCGACCTGGTGACGGCCCTCTGCGACGGCGCGGCCGTCATCGAATGGGGCGAGTACGCGGACCTGCGTGAGTTTGCCCCCGCGACGATCTCGATCGACGCGGAGCCGGAGGCGCCGCCGAACCGGCGCGTGCTGCGGCTCGCCGATCCGGCGCCGGCCCACCTCGCCGGTGCATGGCGCGCCCTGGCTGTGCGGGCCTCGCGATGAGCGTCCTTGCCCTCGACACGGCGTCGCGGGAATCCGCCGTCGCGCTGCGCACCGAGGCCGGCGGCGCGCTGCTCGACCGGCGTGAGGTCCCCGGCGGAGACCTCGACGTCCGCCTCGGTGAGGTCATCGCGGAGCTGCTCGACGAGACCGTGCACGCGGTGGTGGTGCTGACCGGGCCCGGTTCGTACTCCGGTGTGCGCGCCGGGATGGCGGCGGCCCTGGGGGTCGCCATGGCCCGCTCGCTGCCGCTGCACGGCGTGGGCAATCTCGCCGCGATCGCGGGTGTGGCCGGCGCTGCGGACGGCGAGCGGTTCCGTGCGGTCGCCGACGCCGAGCGCGGCGGCGTCTATGTCGCGGCGTTCGTGAGCCGCGGCGGGGCGGTGGAGCAGCTCTCGCCGGTGCAGCGGGTCGAGGCGGCGACGCTGGACCGCACCTGCCGGAACTTCGCCAGCGCAGCGATCGCCGGGGTCGAGACCGTGCGGCTCGCCGCGGTCGACGTCCTCGCCGCGGCGGTCCCGCTCGCCCTGTCGCGCCCGCCGCTCGACCCCGCCGGCCTGTCCGCCACCCACGCTGAGCGTCCGCGGTGACCGGGCGCCGATCCGCGTGAAAACGCCGGCGCCTGCCCCGGGGCGGGTTAAACTGGGCCGTCACGTCAGCCGCCCCCGGTGAATGTCATGCAGGTCGTTCCGCGCGTCGCCATCGAGCGCATGCGCCACCAGGACATCCCCACCGTGCAGGCCATCGAGCGCGAGATCTTCCTCTCGCCGTGGCCGCGCAACGCGTACGCGACCGAGCTCGCCCAAAACCGCCAGGCGTCGTACGTCGTGCTCCGCGAGGATGGGGACCTGGTGGGCTACGCCGGTCTCTGGAAGGTGGTGCACGAGGCCCACGTCACCACCATCGGTGTGCGCGGCCGCGACCAGGGCAAGGGCTACGGCAAGACACTGTTCGCGGCGCTCATCCAGCGCAGCTACGAGCTGGGCGCGCGCTGGATGACCCTCGAGGTTCGGGCGGGCAACGACCACGCCATCCGTCTGTACGAGTGGTTCGGTTTCAAGTCGATCGGCAGGCGGCGCGGCTACTACACAGACAACGGCGAGGACGCGGTCATCATGTGGAGCGACAGCATCCACGCGCCCGCCTTCAAGCGACGCTTCCTCGACATCTTCGCCGCCATCGACGTGGCCGGCATCGGCAGCCCGCCATCGCCGGAGTACCCGCTCTGATCCTCCTCGCGGTCGAGACCTCGTGCGACGAGACGGCGGCGGCGGTGGTGCGCGACGGCAGAGAGGTTGTCAGCAGCGTTGTCTCCTCGCAGGTCGACATGCACGCCGCGCACGGCGGCGTGGTCCCGGACCTTGCCGCGCGGGCGCACCTCGAGGTCATCGGGCCGGTGGTCGACGAGGCGCTGGCGGCGCTGGCCAGCGGCTGGGATGACGTCGACGCCGTGGCGGTCACGCGGGGGCCGGGACTGGCCGGCTGCCTGCTCGTCGGCACCCTGTTCGCCCAGGCTGCGGCGGCCGCCCGCGGCCTTCCCATCACCGGCGTCTCGCACATGGCCGGGCACGTGTACAGCGCCTGGCTTGCCGACACGAGCCTCGAGCCACCCTATCTGGCGCTGGTGGTCAGCGGCGGCCACAGCGACGTGGTCGAGCTGCGCGACCACGGCGACGCCGTGCGGCACGTCTCCACCCGTGACGACGCCGCCGGGGAGGCGTTCGACAAGGCTGCCCGGCTGCTCGGGCTCGGCTATCCGGGCGGACCGGCGGTGGAGCGGGCGGCGCGCGACGGCGATCCACATCGCTTCCCACTCCCGCGTACCCGGCTCGCGGGAGCGATGTCGTTCAGCGGCTTGAAGACGGCACTGCGGTACACGATTCGCGATCTCGGCGCCGGCGCCCTCACCGCCGCGGGCACGCCCGCTGACCCGCGCGTCGTCAGCGACCTGGCGGCCTCGTTCCAGGCCGCCGTCGTCGAGCAGCTGGTGCACGCGCTGGCCACGACGGCGGATCGCCGCAATGCCGAGCGGATCGCCGTGGTCGGGGGCGTCGCCGCCAACGGTGCCCTGCGGGCGGCCGTCACCACGCACTTCGCCGGCCTGCCGGTGAGCGTGCCACCAGCCGCGCTGTGCACCGACAACGCGGCCATGATCGGCGCCGCCGGGTGGCACCGGCTGCGTCGGCGAGGCAGCGACGGGCCGGGCTTCGCCATCGACCCGCTGCTCGACGAGTACGCGTAGCCGCTCGGCTAACCTAACTCCATGGGCATGCCGTCATGAGCCTCGTGGGCACCGCCGTCCTCGGCGCGGTCTCGGGCCTCACCATCCTCCTGGGTCTTCCGATCGCACGCTGGGGGCGGCCGGGGCCGCGCCTGATGTCGTTCCTCACGTCCGCATCGGTGGGGATCCTTCTCTTCATCTTCTACGACGTCATCCGCAACGCCAGCGAGACGGTGGAATCCCACCTGGCCACGTCTGCGGCCGCGGGCGCGGGGTTCGGCCTGCTCCTCGCGGCCGGGATCTCGATCGGGCTCTTCACCCTGGTCGTCTTCGAGCGGATCAGCCGGCGCGGGCCTCTGCCGGCAGGCCCGGGCGCGATGCACGCCGCGCCCGCCCTGGCCGCGCGGCGGGCGCTGTCGGCACCACTGCGGACCGCGCTCCTCATCGCCGTCGGCATCGGCCTGCACAACTTCTCCGAGGGCCTCGCCATCGGCCAGTCGGCCGCCGCCGGGGCATACCGCTTCTTCCTGGTGCTGGTGATCGGCTTCGGACTGCACAACATCACCGAGGGCTTCGGCATCAGCGGTCCGATGATCGGACAGCGACCCAGTTGGCGCTTCCTGGCCATCCTCGGCCTCGTCGGCGGCGGTCCCACGTTCGTCGGGACGCTGATCGGCTATGGGGTGACCCGGATCGGCGGTTCCTCGATCACCAGCGATGCGGTCTCCGTGCTCTTCCTGGCGCTGGCCGCCGGCGCCATCGCCTACGTCATCGGCGAGCTACAGCACGTCAATCGCAAGATCGGCAGCCACCAGATGGGCATGCTCGGCCTGCTCTGCGGGTTCCTCGCCGGGTACGGCACCGACCTCTTCCTCAAAGCGGTGGGAGCCTGAGATGGGCGAGGGCCTCCGAGGTTGCCAGCCTGGCACTCGCTGGGGTAGAGTGTTAGCAGTCTCAAGACGAGAGTGCTAACCAATTTCCATCAGAAGGGAGGTCCCCGTGGCCCTGAAGCTCCGCCCCCTGGCAGATCGCGTCGTCGTCAAGCCCCTCGAGCGTGAGGAGATGACCAAGAGCGGCATCGTCCTCCCCGACACCGCCAAGGAGAAGCCCCAGGAGGGCACGGTCGAGGCGATCGGCAGCGGTCGCTACAACGAGCAGTCCGGCAAGCGCGTCGAGCTCGACGTCAAGGTCGGCGACCGGGTGATGTACGCGAAGTACGCCGGCAGCGAGGTCAAGATCGACGAGGTCGAGTACCTGATCCTCAGCGAGAAGGACATCCTCGCGGTTGTCGCAAGCAACGGTTCCAAGTAGTTCGGATCCAGCGAGCGCGACGCTGCCGGCAGCGGCCGCGTCGCGCTCTTTTTCGTTGCACCGGAGGCCCTGATCCCCAATGTCCGCCAAGCAATTGCTCTTCAACAACGAGGCACACGCCGCGCTCCGCCGTGGCGTTGACGGCGTCGCCGACGTGGTGTCGGTGACCCTCGGGCCACGCGGTCGCAACGTCGTCATCGACAAGAAGTTCGGCGCTCCGCTGATCATCAATGACGGTGTGACCATCGCACGCGACCTCGAGTTCGCCGACCCCTTCGAGAACATGGGCGCGCAGCTGCTCAAGGAAATCGCGGTCAAGACCAACGAGATCGCGGGCGACGGCACCACCACAGCGACCGTCCTGGGGAGGGCGCTCATCAACGACGGCCTGCGCAACCTCGCCGCCGGGGCCTCCCCGATGGAGCTGCGCCGGGGCATGCTCGCCGCCGCCGACGCGGTCACCGCCGCGGTTCATGCCCAGTCGCATCCCGTCTCGGGCAACGAGGACCTCAAGCGCGTCGCCACCATCAGCTCCGCTGACGAGGTGATCGGCACCATGATCGCCGAGGCCTTCGAGCGTGTCGGCAGCGAGGGCGTGGTGACGGTGG
>CABEBM010000005.1_pt1 | contig 66448 bp, 58 predicted proteins | sample 3132591 | NCBI WGS metagenome assembly CABEBM01 (sample SAMEA5534345, study PRJEB31848) | metagenome | biome: tundra; feature: field; material: soil | place: USA | collected 2013-05 | depth 0.45 m | reverse complement strand
TCCGGCCTGCCAACGCGTGGTCCCCAGCTGCGCACACAGGGTCCTTTGGCCCTAAACGCTCGCTGGCACCTGCGGTTTGGCCCAGGGCAGGATCTCCTCGCTGTCTGAAGCCCTCCACGACCTGGTCACAGCGTGTTTCGGGGCGCAGCGTGGCGACCACGGTGTCCGAAGTCACTCCGGATGAACGACCTCTGGCACTTGATGCGCCAGCGTTTGGGGAACACGCTGAGACCACAAAAGGAGGTGCCGACATGCGACTCACTTGGAAGGACGCGGCGGCAACGGTCCTGGTCGCAGCGGTCATCGTGCCCTACATCGGCTACGCGGTATGGGGGAGCATGCCCTTCATTCAAGACCCCAGCGGAATGGCTGAACTGGGGCTCATCCTTGGTCTGATCGGCGCCGCCATTGGCGGTTGGCTCGCGCTCGACCCGACTGGGCTCGTGCGCTTCGCGATCATCGGCGTAGGACTCGTATCGTTCGCCCTGGGCTGCCTCGTGCTGGCCAGCGAGAACTTCCTCGATGTGACGGTGCGCCTGGGGCTGCTCATGGCATTCGTCGCGACGATCGTCGTGCTCTGGGCATCGGCCCTCGCACGGCACGCTGGGGTTGGTGTCAGCGGAGTGGCGCCGACCGGCGCTGCTCACGCCTGAATCGGGTACGTCGGGCGAGACCGCGGCCCGCGGTGTAGCCCGCTCGCAAAGAGAGGAGGAGATTCCAATGGGTGAACAAGCGGTGGGCACTGACGTGGCGGATGCTGGGCAGGATCTCGGCGGCCGCGTGGAATACCTGCTCCGGCACCCTCTGGCTCGCTACGCGTGCGCCGCTGCAGCGCTGTCCGCGAGCCTCTATGCGGTCACTCGCTCGATCCGGGCCCAGGGAGCACGGAAGCGCGTCGCATTCGCGGCGTTCGCGTTCATCACCGCTGGACAGGCGGCAGGTCTCGTGTGGTCGCTGCCCACGTTGAAGTCCCTGATCGCGGCTGAGGAGCGGCCGCCGGCCTGACCGTACGGCACTGAGTGCGGCCGCGGGTCCGAAGCCTGAGGTACCGGCGGCCGCACCATCCGAAGCCGTACGACCTGGGGTCCGACGCGACCTCGGCCGAAGCCGCTCCGAGTCGATCAGGGCCGCTGGTCACGGCACCGGCGCGACCTACGACCCTTGCGTGCGCAACTGGGATTGGGGCATTCTGAGAGCTCATGAGGGACCGAGTTCGTCCACACCTTCACCCCGACCGGCTGCAGCTGGCCATCTCGATCTCTGGACTGGCGATCGGAGGTGTTCTGCGGCTGCTCGGCTCGACGACCGGCGCCGGGGCAGTCTGGGGAACGGTCGCCCTGACCGCCCTGCTGCCCTCGGTTACGGCCATGTTCCGCGAACTGCGCAAGCGACGCGCGGGTGTGGACATCGTGGCGACGCTGGCATTGCTCGGCACCCTGATCGTTGGTGAGTATCTCGCCGGGGCGGTGATTGCATTGATGCTCGCGACCGGCCGAGCCCTCGAGGCCCGCGCATCGGCCCGCGCCAAACGTGAGCTGACTGCATTGCTCGAACGCGCTCCCGCGAAGGCTCATCGTGTGGAAGGGGACAACGTGGTCAGTGTCGGACTCGATGACGTGCGTCGCGACGATGTGCTGCTCGTCGCATCCGGCGAGGTCGTACCCGTCGACGGAGCAGTCACGAGCTACGCAGTTCTCGATGAATCGGCGTTGACGGGCGAGGCGGCGCTGGTCGATCGTTCTCCTGGAGACCCGATCCGCAGCGGCAGTGTCAACGCCGGAGGTCCGTTCCGCTTACGGGCCACGGCCGTTGCCGCCGAGAGCACGTACGCGGGCATCGTGCGACTGGTGCGCGAGGCGGAGCAGGCGCGTGCGCCCATGCTTCGACTCGCTGATCGGTTCGCACTCTGGTTCGTGCCTGCCACCGTCGGGATCGCGGTCCTGGCCGCGGTTGTGGCCCGGGATCCCGTTCGAGCGGTTGCGGTGCTGGTTGTGGCGACGCCGTGTCCGCTGATCCTGGCTGCTCCGGTGGCCCTTGTGGGGGGACTGTCGCGTGCGGCACACCGCGGCGTCATCGTGAAGAACGGCGCAGCGCTCGAGACGCTGGGGCGGGCGGACATCATTCTCTTCGACAAGACCGGAACTCTCACCGAGGGCAGAGCGCGCCTGGCGGACATCGAGACCGACGGGGGTGCCGACTCCGACGAGGTGCTGCGCCTCGCCGCCTCTCTGGATCAGGTCTCCGCGCACGCGCTCGCGGCTCCCATCGTCCGCGCGGCTCGTGAGCGCAGGCTCGAGCTCGAGCTTCCATGTGACGTGGTGGAGGATCCCGGCAGCGGCGTCCGGGGAGTCGTCGCCGGGCAGCGTGTCGCGGTGGGACGCGTCGCCTTCGTGGCTGCGAGCGGCAACGCTCCCGCCTGGGCGGAGCGCCTTCGCCGGCGGACCGCCTACGAGGGCATGGCCAATGTCTTCGTGAGTATCGATGGTCTCGTCGTCGGCGCGCTGGTCCTCGAGGATCCGCTGCGGCCCGACGCGAGACGTGCGCTCCAGCGTCTGCGCGCTGCGGGAATCAAGCGCATCGTGATGGTGACCGGCGATCACCCTGATGTCGCCAAATCGGTCGCGGCAGCCATCGGGATCGACGCGGTCTACGCCGAATGCAGCCCCGCCGGCAAGGTCGACGTTGTCCGAAGCGAAGGCAGCGCGGGGACTGTCCTGATGGTCGGCGATGGCATCAACGATGCCCCTGCGCTGGCCGCGGCGGCAGTCGGTGTCGCCATGGGTGTGCGTGGGGCCACCGCATCGTCTGAGGCGGCCGACGTGGTGCTGATGGTAGATCGCATCGACAGGCTCGCCGACACACTGCAACTGGCACGAAGGACGCGGCGGATCGCGCTGCAGAGCATCACCGCCGGGATGGCGCTCTCCTTCGTCGCCATGGGTGTGGCAGCGTTCGGCTTCCTGGCTCCGGTTGCCGGCGCGCTGGTCCAGGAGGGGATTGATGTCGCCGTGATCCTCAATGCGTTGCGAGCCCACTCCGGCATCCGCGAGCGGCGCCCATCCGCAATGGCGGTAACCGCGGGCCGACGGGTTCTCGAGGAGCACACGGCACTTCGCCGGGGCACCGCACGGTTGCGAAGCGTTGCCGACGAGTTGGGACTGGTACCACCTGCCACCGCGCACACCCACCTCCTCGAGGTGCAGCGCTTCCTGAACGAGGACCTGCTTCCCCACGAGCATGCTGAGGAGCGGGATCTGTACCCTGCCGTCGCGCCGTACGTCGGGGGCGAGGAGACGGTGGTTGCGGCGCGGCGCCAGCACGCGGAGGTCGCCCACCTGGCGCGGGTGCTCGGAGGCATGATCGATGACCTTGACCCCGCCGGGCCAGCCGAGGAAGTCTTGCCCGGATTGCGCCGCGTCCTGTATGGGCTTCACGCGGTGCTGATACTGCATCGCGCTGAAGAGGAAGAGCGGCTCAGCCGCGTCGTGGAGGAACCGGAGGTCGCGTCGCGCCGGGCGGTGGGTTGATCACTCGATGCTCGAGATCGCAGCCGCGCCGAATGTGAATGCCAGCGTGCAGAAGGAAATCGTCGGGCTGACCACCGACGAGGTCCGCGAGCGCATCGCTCGGGGTCAGGTGAACGTTGTTCAAACGATCAGCAGCCGCTCAGTCAGCTCCATCATCTGGAGCAACCTCTTCACACGATTCAACATCCTTCTCGGCCTGCTGCTGGTCGCGATCCTCGTCATCGGACCACTGCAGGACGCGCTCTTCGGCCTCGTGCTCATCGTCAACACACCGATCGGAATCGTGCAGGAGCTGCGGGCGAAGCGGACGCTCGACCGGCTCACGGTACTGGTAACCCCCACCGCGCGCGTGATGCGTGCGGGACGTGATCAAGAGATCACCGTGTCAGAGCTCGTCGTGGACGACATCCTCGAGCTGCGTTCGGGGGATCAGGTGCCGGTCGACGGCGACGTCATCCATCCTGCAGGGCTCGAGGTCGATGAGTCACTTGTCACCGGCGAGTCGGCGCCGGTCGAGAAGCACGCCGGCGACGAGGCGCTGTCGGGCAGCTTTGTGGTCGCGGGGAGTGGTCTGGTACGCGCCACCCGGGTCGGACTCGCCGCCTACGGGAACGCACTCGCGGCAGATGCCCGCCGCTTCAAGCCCGTGCGTTCCGAGTTGCGGCGTGGCATCGATCGCTTCCTCCTCATCATCGCAATCCTGATCGGGCCGGCCGGCGCTGCGCTGGTGCTCAGCCAGATGGCTGCGAACGACGCTCCCGTCGAGGCGGTACGGGCCTCGGTGGCCGGTCTGGTGACCATGGTCCCCGAGGGTCTGGTGCTGCTGACGAGCGTGGTCTTCGCAGTCGCTGCCGTGCGTTTCGGACAACGCGGCATCGTGGCGCAGGAGCTGGCCAGCGTCGAGATGCTCGCCCGGGCGGATGTCGTCTGTCTCGACAAGACGGGAACGCTGACTGACGGACACATGAGGGTGGAGCGTGTGATCCCCGTGGGTGACACCGATCCCACCGGGGCGATGGGCGCCCTCGCCGCGGCAGATCCCCACCCGAATTCGACGCTCCGCGCTATCGCTGTGGCGTTCCCTCCGCCAGACGGCTGGGCGCTGATTGCAGCGGTCCCGTTCTCCTCGTCCCGCAAGTGGAGCGGGGCGACCTTCGCCGGACGCGGATCGTGGGTGATCGGCGCTCCGGAGGCCGTCGTGGGAGCGCCCGCCACTCGCGTGGTCCGCCAGATGGCCGCTCGCCACGCCGCCGCGGGAGCACGCGTTGTCGTGGTCGGGCGCGTCGCAGGGCCACTCCGCGCTGACGGCCCACTTCCCGAGGTGCAACCTGCGGCCCTCGTTCTCCTTCGTGAACACCTTCGTCCCGACGCCGCCGACATCGTCGCCTACTACCTGGAGCAGGGCATTGCAGTCAAGGTGATATCGGGTGACGGTCCTGAGACCGTCGCCGCGTTGGCGGCGGCGGTTCATGTCCCAGGAGCCGGGACGCCTGTCAATGGTCGCGAATTGCCCGATGAGAACGCCCCGCTCGCCGACGTTGCAGAGGCCAATTCGGTCTTCGGTCGCGTGAACCCTCAGCAGAAACGAGCGATCGTCCGGGCGTTGCAGTCACGCGGACATGTGGTCGCCATGACTGGAGATGGCGTGAACGACGTGCTGGCATTGAAGGAGGCGGACATCGGGATCGCGATGGCCTCGGGGACCGCGGCGACTCGTGCGGTTGCTCAGCTGACGCTGCTTCACGACTCCTTTGCCAGCGTTCCGTTCGCGATCCGCGAAGGGAGACGCGTGATAGCCAACCTGGAGCGGGTCGCTGCGTTCTTCCTCACCAAGACGGTCTACGCGATGGTGCTGGTGCTTGCCGTCGCGCTGCGGACAATGCCGTTCCCGTTGTTGCCGAGGCAGCTGTCCCTCATCGGCCTGCTCGCGATCGGCGTGCCCGCGTTCGCGCTCTCCTTTGCGCCAAGCGCAGAGCGAGCCCGCTCTGGATTCGTGCGGCGAACGCTGAGCTTCGCCATACCGGCCGGTCTCGTCGCCGGCGCAGCGTCGTACGCGGCGTTTGAGCTTGCCCTCAACAGCGGGATGAGCATCGGGAACTCGCGAACCATTGCCACCGTGGTGCTGGTTGGCATCGGTCTGTGGGTCGTCGGCCACGTGGCGCGACCGCTCACCTTGTGGAAGGTCGGCCTCGTCGTGGCCATGGTCGGTGTCGGTGCCCTGGCCTTTGCGGCGCCGTTTGGTCGCGTCCTCTACGGCCTGGATGTGCTCAACGTGCGCGCCTGGCTCGAGTGCGGTGCAGTGACATCGATTGCGGTTGCGACGCTGGAGGGGGCACTGCGGATGGGTGAGTGGGTGAGCGGAGGACTGTCTCGCCGTTCAACGAGGCGAGAGGCACATCTCGCCGGCATCCGGTGAAGCAGGCGCGCCCCAGCTGGTGCGTCGGGCGCCGACTCACCCACCTCTACGCGGGTGTCACCTCGCCGCCGGCCCGGGTGGCATAGCGGCGCACGGTGTCGAGCACCTGCAGCGCCATCAGTGCGTCGTCCGCCCGAACCGGTGGTTCCGCACCCACCCGCAGCGCTCGTTCAACCCCTTCGTAGAAGGTGATCCACCTCCCCGGCTCAGATGGCACGGGTTCACCGGCATCGCCCCGCATCAAGCGACCCCACCGCTTCGGCGGCTCGACGCCGAAACCGACCTCGTCCGGCTGCTTGCCGGCCCTGATCGAATCCTCTTGTGAATCGAGGTGCTGGACCACGAATGCGCCCTGGCTGCCGAGGACGCGCAGACGCGGGCCCGGCGCGGCGCTGGTCGCACTCGCCCAGAGATGCGACTCCACACCGGACTCGTGGTGCAGTGCAATGAAGATGTCGTCGTCGGCACCTCCGCGACGGGCCTCGACCTCACCGTACACGTGTGAGACCGGTCCGAAGAGAGCAAGCGCCTGGTCGACGAGATGGGTGCCGAGGTCGAGAAGCACGCCACCTCCCTCGGCGGCCGGCAGCGCTTCGCGCCATGCCTGCGGGTTGGGGCGCGGGTGCCACCGCTCGAACCGCGACTCGTACCGGTACACGTCGCCGAGAACGCCCCGGTCGAGGAGTTTGCGCAGCGTCAGCTGATCCGAGTCCCAGCGGCGGTTGTGAAACGGCACGAGCAGCACGCCTCGCGACGTGGCCCGGTCGATGAGCATGCGCGCCTCGTCGGATGTGACCGCCAGCGGCTTCTCGACGACAAGTGACAGACCGGCGTCGATCGCTTCGCCGCCAAGCCGGGCATGCGAACCGGAGACGGTGGCCAGTACGACAAGATCGAAGTCCTGGCTCCGCGCCCACACCTCCTCCGCCGTCGCCAGCAGCACTGCTCCGGGGAAGTCGTATGCAGCCTGCTCGCGGCGATCGGCGTCACGGGTGACGATGGCCGCCACCTCGAGCCCCGCGGTGGCCCGCACCAGGGGCCCGTGGAAGAACCGCCCGGCCAGTCCGTAGCCGATCAGTGCGACGCGCAGGCTGTCCATGAGCGCGTCAGGCTCCGCTCACCGGCCGCAGCGGCGCCCATTCCGCACCGGTCCACGCCCAGGCGAGATCCAGCGGCTGTGTCCGGCTCCCGCGCCCGAGCGCGATGACCTCCCCGCCCGACGCGTCCACCACCAGGCCGACAATCCCCGTCGGCATCACCGACGGGTGCTGCCTGGTCCAGTCATGCCCATCCCAGGTCCACGTCTCCAGGCCCTGGGGCGGATCGACGCTGACCCGCGTGAGGATCAGCTGGCGAGTCCCGGGCACCGGGGCGAGGAATGTCGTGAAGCCCCCGAGGTCCGGCTGGTGGAGAGGGTGCAGCTCACGCCAGGTGGTGCCGTCCCAACTCCACGTCGACGGCGAGGCGCCCGGCGAGAGGCCGCTCAGCACGAGCAGCACGGTCTGGGTGGCGGGGTCGAACGCCATGGCGGTGCTCGGTTCTGCCGGCGGTGCAACCGCCGATGCGCGCCGGTCCCATCCACCACCGCTCCACGTCCACGTCACGCCCGTGCCACCGGCATATCCGACGTTGGGCGGGGTGAGAAGCACCATCTGCTGGTGCGCCACATCCCACGCCATCCCCGAGAACTCCCATCCGGGTGGTCGCGGTGTCGCTGGCCCCAAGTCCAGACGCGCCCACGTCGACCCGTCCCAGCCCCACGTGTCGTTGACCACAGTTCCTGACGGCTCCCGGCCACCGAAGAGCATCACCCTCTCGAGCACCGGGTTCCAGGCCATCGCGGCGCCAAAGCGATCGGACGGGGAGATGCTGGGGGTCACGGAGGCCCACCGCCGGTTGGCCCACAGCCAGGTCGCAGCCGGCTCGATTCCGCCGAACAGGGCGACCTCCTGATGCCGTGAATCGAATGCGAGCGACGGCTGGTTAGCCGGTTCTGGAGCGGCCGCGGCCCCGCTCGCCGACGGCACCGCGCCGCGAGCTGGGGTCGAGACTGGGCCTGTATGGCCGCCGAGCACGAGCCAGGATCCGCCACCGACGAGGAGGGCTGCCGCACCCGCGGCGAGCAGGATGGCGCCTCGACGCCGGCTCAGCGCACCGGCGCGCTTTGCTACCCGCGTGGGAGTCGGAAGCTGCTGGGGCGACGCCGCGACAGCGACGCCCGGGACGTCGGGGCGGCGACCGCTGGGCAGGCCCACCGCCGCCCAGCACTCGCCTGCATGACGCATGAGAACCATGTGGACGCCATCTGATCTCTCTGTGTCTTGCAAACGACCGAGCGCCTCGACAAGCCTTGGTACATGGAGTGCGTCGACGAGGATGAGCAGTGCGGTGACGGACGCGGTCTCGGCGCGGTCGAGGACGGCCACGGCGTTCGTCGTGCTGAGCGGCCCTAGCACCATCCTCGGTTGTCTGTCCCCCACGCGTCCTTCACCCGGCATCCCCGCGACCGCAGCGATGTAGGAGAGCCGCTCGCGCGAGCCGCCGAGGAGCGCGACCCACGACGTGCCCGGTCGCTCACCGTCACCGGACACGAGCTCAGCGATGGCGTTGCTGAGCGCCTCCTCCGCCTCCTCCCTGAGAAGCCACCACGAACGGCCGGGCCGCACAAATGGCGACAGCCAGGCGTCCCCCTCCGGCGCCGACAGCGGGGCGAGCGCGGCCATTGTCATTTCCTATGGGCGCTCCGAAGGCGATCCCCTGAGTTGCGCGCTACGCCACGCGGCCGGCGGACATCCGGCCACGGCGCGCGATTGCATCGACGGTGACCGCGGCGAGCAGAACACCGCCGGTGATCATGAACTTCACCGACGACTGCAGCGCGAGCAGGTCCATGCCGTTGGCGATGGAGCCGATGACCAGCGACCCGAGCAGAGCCGTGATCACGGAGCCGCGACCGCCGAACAGGCTGGTGCCACCGATGACGGCCGCCGCGATGGCGTTGAGGAGGACGTCGCCGCCGCCGGACGACTGGTTGACCGAGTAACCACGAGACGCCGCCAGGATGCCTCCAAAGGCGGCGAGGGACGAGGCGAGGACGAAGACGGCGAGGCGGATGCGGACCACGTTGATGCCAGCGCGTCGAGCCGCCTCCTCGTTGCCGCCGACCGCGTAGAGGTGCCGCCCGAAGCTCGTCCGGCGGGTGATCACCTGGAAGACCGCGACCAGTCCGAGGAAGATGACGACACCAAGGGGGACACCCTCGATGGGAAGGACACGGCCCCGGTCCGTGTTCATCACAGCCACTCCGACCAGGACACCGGCGGCCAGGACGCCCACCCGCAGCACATCGAGCAGCAACGGCTCGGGGCGCAGCCCGCTCGCTCGGCGCCGCGCTCGGGAGATGAAGACGATCAGGGCGTGGGCCGCGACGACGCCGACTCCGATGACCCAGCCGAGCCACACCGGCAGCAGCAGGTTGACCAGGTTGATGATGAACGTGTCGTTGAGGTTCACAGAGCCGGTGTCGCCCAGCGTGTAGAGAAGCGCGCCGGAGAACCCGATGAAGCCGGCGAGAGTGACGATGAACGAGGGCACTCCCACCTTGGCACGCATGAACCCGTTGAAGAGGCCGATGAGCGCACCCGCGCCGATCCCGGCGAGAACCGCCACCGGGCCACTCACCCCGTGCTTGACGGAGAGCACCGCGGTGATCGCCGCGCAGAAGCCGCTGACGCTGCCGACCGAGAGGTCGATCTCGCCGAGCAGGAGAATCAGCACCACCCCGACCGAAATGACACCCACCGGCGCGATCTGGGCCATGAGGTTGGTGAGATTGAGGGGGGTGAGGAAGTGGGCGTTCTGCACCTGGAAGACGATCGCGATCAGGATCAGCCCGAACAGCACCGGCAGGGCGCCGAGCTCCCCCTGACGGACGCGGCGGCCGGCCATGGTCACCAGACCGCGAACGCCCTGCTCATCGAGGATGAGCCGCGGGTCCTCCCCGACCGATCCGCTCATGCGGAGGGCTTCGCCGCGGGCGCGGCCAATCCCGACGCGTCCGAGCCGGTGATGGCCGCAACCACCTGATCGTGGGACGAGGTCTTCATGTCGAGGTCGGCAACCCGGCGGCCGAGGCGGAGGACCACAACCCGATCGCAGACCTGGAAGATATTTTCGAGGTTGTGGCTGATGACGATGACCGCCAGGCCCTGGTCACGCAGCCGGACGATGAGATCGAGCACCTGGCGCGTCTGCGGGACGCCCAGAGCCGCGGTGGGCTCGTCCAGTATCACCACGCGGGCATTGCTGAGCACCGCGCGAGCCACCGCGACCGACTGCCGCTGGCCGCCGGACAGCGTGGCGACGGGCACCCGCACCGAGGGGATCTTCACCGCCAACTCGCGGAGCACTGAGGTCGCGCGTTGTTCCATGGGCACCTCGTCGACGAGCGCCAGCGGTCCGAGCGAGCCGAGGGTCGTCTCCTTGCCCAGGAACAGGTTGGCGACAACGTCGAGGTTGTCGCACAGCGCGAGGTCCTGGTACACGGTGGCAATGCCGAGTTGGGTCGCGTCCGCCGGACTCCGCACCACCACGGGCCGACCGTCGAAGAGGTACTCGCCCTCGTCGAGGGAGTAGACGCCGGCGATGATCTTGATGAGGGTCGACTTACCGGCCCCGTTGTCGCCCACCATGCCAACAACCTCGCCGCAGCGGACATCGAATTCGACATCCGTCAGCGCCTGCACCGCTCCAAAGCGCTTGCTGACGTGGTGCATCTCCAGGATCGGCTTGGCGCCGTCCAGTGCCATGTCAACCCTCACATAACGAGATGGGGCGGTGGCCGCTGCCACCGCCCCACTCCAGCTCTAGCCGGTGATACCCGCTGCGGAGCAGGCGGCCGCGTACGGCGCCGTGCAGATCTCCGCAAAGGTATGGAAGCCATCCTTGATGACGGTGGTCGAGATGTTGGCCTTGGTGACCGCAACCGGGGTCAGAAGGTCAGAGGGAACGCTCCCGCTGCCGTTGTCGACGGACTTGGAGAACGCGCTGGTGTCGACCGTGCCACCGGTCGCCAGCGTGAATGCGGTCTGCGCGGCGAGCTCAGCCTCCGGCTTGATCGCCTTGTAGACGGTCATGTACTGCTCTCCGGCGACGATGCGCTGCAGGCCGGCCACCTCGGCGTCCTGGCCGGTGACGGGCGGCAACGGCGAAACCTGTGCCGTCTTCATGGCTGCGATGGCGCCGCCACCGGTGCCGTCGTTCGCGCAGTAGACACCGTCAACGTTGTTGCCCAGTGCGGTGAGCGCCTGCTGCATCTCGGTCTGGGCCTGGTCCGGCGACCAGTCGGGGGTATCGTACTCCTTGGCGATGACCAGCTTGCCGGCGGTGACCAGCGGATCGAAGACCGAGTGGGCGCCCGCCTTGAACTGGCCGGCGTTGTTGTCCGTCGGCGACCCGTTGATCATCACGATGGACGGCTTGGTCTTGCCCAGGCTCGTCAGTTGGTCGACGAGCGCCTGCGCCTGCAGCTTGCCGACGAGCTGATTGTCGAAGGACACGTAGGCGGTGACCCCGGTTGAGTTGTTGATGAGACGGTCGTACGCGATGACCGGGATCCCAGCAGCCTTCGCCTTGTCGGCGATGGCGCCGGCAGCCTTGGAGTCCACGGGGTCGAGGACCAGCACGGTGGCGCCGTTGGAGATGGCGGCCTCAGCCTGGGTCAGCTGGTTGGCCGAATCCTGGTTGGCGTTGCTGTAGATCAGCTGTGAGGTGTCGTAGCCGAGCGCCTTCAGCTTGGCCACGAAATCCGGCTTGTCGGCGGCCTCGTAGCGCGCCGTCTTGGTCTCGGGGAGGAGAAGAGCGATCTTCCCGGGCGCCTTGGCGCCGCCGCTGGACGGGCTGCTCGTTGCGGTGGATCCGCAGGCAGCGACGGCAAGGGCGACGATCACAGTCGCGCCTGTCGCTAGAACGTGCCGAGTCAATTTCATCAGCGATTCTCCTCGCCCAGGCATACCCGGGCCGGGCGGTGATTGATTGGGGGGTCGAGAGGCATTATGCCCCCGCCAAGGGATGGTTTGGGAAGGGGGCCTGAGCTGATCACCCCAGATCGAGGTCGACCACCACCGGCGCATGATCCGATGGGAGCTTCCCCTTGCGAGCGTCCCGGTCAACGTACGCGTCGGAGACGTGGGCCGCGAGGCCGGTACTGAGCAGCACCAGGTCGATGCGCATGCCCAGGCCCTTATGGAAATTGCCGGCGCGGTAGTCCCAGTAGGTGAACGGCTGAGAGCCCTTGAGCGCCCGCGCCGTGACGTCGACGAACCCGCTCTCACGCAGTGCCGCGACGGCCGCGCGCTCCGCGACGGTCACATGGGTGGCACCGACGAAGGCTGCTGGATCCCACACGTCGTCGTCGGTCGGCGCAACGTTGAAGTCGCCGCACACAGCAAGCTGAGGGTTCGCCGGCAGCTCCGCGGCGATCACCTCTCGAAGCGCGGCCAGCCAGGCGAGCTTGTAGGCGTAGTGCGGGTCGTCAAGCGTGCGCCCGTTGGGCACGTACACCGACCACACCCGCACACCTCCGCAGGTGGCGGCGACCGCGCGTGCCTCGGGATCGGGGAACCCCGGCTCGCCCGCAAAGCCGCGGCGCACCTCCCCCACCCCCACCGCGGAGACGATGGCGACGCCGTTCCACCGGCCCGTCCCGTGGGAGGCCGCCGTGTAGCCGAGCTCGGCGAGCGCGGCATGGGGGAAGGCGTCGTCGGACACCTTGGTCTCCTGGAGGCACAGGACGTCGGGACGCGTGGCGGCCAACCACTCGAGGACTCGCGGCAGGCGAACGGCCAGCGAGTTGACATTCCAGGTGGCGAGCCTCATGCGGCGAATCCTACCCCGGCCCTGTCCCCCACCCGAGCCGGCCCGGCGCGGCCGTCAATGCGGCCGCGCCACTCATCCAGGCGTCAGCAGTGCTTGGTGGTCACCAGTGTGGTCGGTGAGAAGGCCCCAGTGGCCCCAGCCGCTGCCGCGATGTGCCGTCCGGTCGCCATCGGCTTGTTGGTCTTCCACACCAGGGTCGCGCTGTACGAGGTGGCACTGGAGATGGGCAACGCCGCCTCTACGAAGGCCGCGTTTGGCGAGAACGTCCCGGCAAAGCCGCCGGACTCCTTCCAGGCCAGCACTGACGGCGTGCCACCGGCGGGTGTGACCTGGATGCCGATGTCCTGGTTGTAGCCTGCGTCGAAGGTCCAGAGATCGACGTTGCCGCCGATGGTCACCTGGCACCCTGCGGCCTGCGGCACGGCGAGCGTCAGGTTGGTGGCGTCGAGCGCCTGCCAGGTGGATCCGTCACTGCCGTTCAGGATGTACTGCTGCGTGCTCGAGGCAAGGGCAGCGCCGGTGCCGGAGTACTGCTGCGCGATCAGGTGGGTCGGCGAGAAGGTGGGGGTGCTGCCTGCCCCCACCGTGATGGTGTTGCCGCTGGGCATGACCTTGTTGGCCTTCCACACCAGCGCCGCGGTGTATGTCTGGACGGTCATCGGCATCATCGTCTGTGCGAAGGCAGCGTTGGGCGAGAGCGTTCCGGCGAAGCCTCCCGACTCCTTCCACACCTGCACGTCAATGCTCGGGCACGTTCCCACCGGCAGGATGGTGCCGGCCACCACACAGATGCCCATGTCCTGGTTGTAGCCGGCGTTGAAGGTCCAGAGGTCGGCATTCGCGGAGAGCACGGTGTTGACGTTGCCCGCCGGCGTGATCGTCAGCTTGAGCGCGCTCGGGTCGACGTAGTTCCAACTGGCACCGTCACTCTGATTCAGGAAGTACTGCTGCGTGCTGCTCGCATCGCTCGCGACGAAGGTGCTGTCGGGCAGGATCACCGTGAGTCGCGACGGCGAGAAGTTCGGATCGCTTCCGGCCCCAGCGGCCAGAATGTCGCCGGTGGGCATGAACTTGTTGGCCTTCCAGACCACGAAGGCGGTGTAGGTTGTGCCCGACACCACGGGCGTGGTGGTCTGGACGTACGCGGCATTGGGCGAGAACGTCCCGGCGAATCCCCCCGACTCCTTCCACGCGATGAGGTCGCCGTTCGGGCATGTGTCCTGCGCGGTTGCTCCAGGCACCAGACAGATGCCGATGTCCTGGTTGTACCCGGCGTTGAAGGTCCACAGGTCGGCGTTGGCGGAGAGCACCGCCGGGCCCGAGTTGGCCGGGATGAAGGTGTCAGCGAGCAGCGCGTTGTCCATCGCCTGCCAGGTGGTGCCGTCACTGCCGTTGAGCAGGTACTGGTGCGTTGCCGGCGCGTCCTGAAGACTGGCAGAGCTGGGCAGCAGGTACTTCTCGACCAGCGATTGCGAGCTCCCGTAGCCCACCGCCCAGCAGGCGCTTCCCGCCACGCAGGTGACACCGTTCAGGGTGTTGCTCTGGGTGGTGCTGCTATTGGGACTGGAGACGATCGTCCAGTTGGTGCCGTTGTAGTGCATGGTCAATGTCTGGAACAGCGAGTCGAATGTCGTGGAGATATTGACGAGGCCAACCGCCCAGCAGTCGTTTGTGGCGACACAGGTGATACCGCTCAGTTGGTTGTCCTGCGTGGCACTCGTGTTGGGACTCGTAACCAGCATCCAGCTTGCCCCGTCGTAACGCTCGATCAACGTATCCGAGTAGTTACCGGAATTTTGGCCGGTGCCCACCGCCCGGCATTCGCTCGCGCTCACGCAGTTGACCGAGACGAGGGAATTGACGCCGTTGCCGGGATTCGGGTTCGGGCTGCTGACGATGACCCACGTGCTGCCGGTGTAATGCTCGATCAGGGTGGCCAAGAACGGTGTGCCGCTTGTCGGGAAGTAATTGCCAACCGCCCAGCAGTTGGTCGCGGTGACGCACGTCACACCGCCGAGCGAATCGCTGTCGCTCGCGCTCGGGTTCGCGCTTCCGACGACGGCCCATGTGGAGCCGTTCCACTGCTCAGTCAGAGTTTGGCTGGGAGTCCCCGCAGAGACGGAGATGTAGGACCCGACCGCCCAGCAGTTGTTCGACGTGACGCATGTCACCGCGTCCAGCGAGTCGCCCGTGCTGCTGGCCGGGACGGGGCTGGCGACGATCGCCCACCCGGTGCCGTCGTTGTGCTCGGCCAGCGAATGGCCGCCGCCGCCGGAGTCGTTGTACGAGCCCACAGCCCAGCAGTCGTTGGAGGCCACACAGCTCACCCCGGCCAGACTGGTCCCAGTGTTGGCTGCCGGGTCCGGGGCGACGACGATGGTCCAGCCCGTCCCGTCATAGTGCTCAGCGAGATTGTGGTGATTCGTGGCGTCGCTGTACCCGCCCACTGCCCAGCAATCGATCGCGTTGACACAAGTGTCCGCCGTCAGCTGTGTCAGCGTGCTCCCGGCGGGGTTGGGGCTGCTGACGATCCCCCAGGAGGCGGCGGACGCTGCGAGTGGCGCAGCGAGACCAGCGACCAACACCGCTACGGCAACCGCACCGGCTCGGACACCGCGCCTCGCGCGGCGCATCCGCAGAGATCCATGCGACGTGGATGGCGTGTTGGTGGTCATGGGCATAGGTGCCTCCGCGGGCCGTAGTCGAGAGTGCTGGTGAACGGCCCCACTGTGAACGCCTCCCGTACCACGCGCGTACCGCCGCCAGATGGGACTCCGGCGGTACGCGCCCGCGCCGCCAACGGATGGCCGCTCAGCCCGGCTGGACGAGCTGCTCCCGCAACGCCGCCAGCTCGCGGCTCGGCCGTGCATGGATTCCCACCAGCATCACCTCCGCTCGCTCGAGCAGCCGCAGCGCCGGGCCGTGGCGGCCGAGGGCGGCCAGCGCGCGGGCACCGTGCAGGTACCGCTCCTCGTCGTCGGGGTCCGCCTGGATGGCCAACTCGAGGTACGCGAGCATCCCATCAGCCTCGCCGCGGCGCTCGGCGTCGGCCGCGAGCAGTTCGAGCAGGGCGAGCCGGCGCCGCTCCACGCCCTCTCGCACCGCCACGATCCAATCGTCGTAGCGGCTGGAGGGGATGAATTCACCGCGGTGGTACGCCAGGGCAGCCCGCGCGGAGTCGACCGCCGTCGCGTCCCCGGCGGCCGCGCGGCGCACCGCGTCAGCGGCGAGAGTTTCAAAGATGGCGAGGTCGACGGCAACGTCATCGGCCAGCCGGACCACGTCACCGTCACGAACCAGGATGGAATCCGTGGTCTGGCGGGTACGGCTCAGGACGTTGCGAAGCCGGCGCCGCCCAACATCGACCGTGGCGTCGGGCCACAGCGCGTCGATGAGTTCGTCGACATGCACGGCGGCGCCACGAGCGGCGACGAAAGCGATCGCCCGGCCGACGTGGCCGATCAGCCGGGACTCCTGTCCGCCGCTCCTGACCAGGAAGTCGCCGAGGGTCACGATCAGCCGCGCGTCCGTGCTTGGAGCGGCTGCGCCAGCCGACGTCGCGGGCGCAGCGGCGGAGGGGGCGACCCCCGGCGCTGGATCGAGATCGACGCGTGTCGCCGGCGGCGAGTCAATGGGCTCGTACCCGGCCCGCTCCAGCGCCGCCCGCGCCCGAGCCGCCCAGGACGTCGCGCCGAAGCCCTCGAATCCAACCATGGCGGCGCGGAGATGACCCGCGGCATCGTGACGGCGGCCGGCGGCGATGAGGCGCTCTCCCCAGCACCATTCGTTGCGCAGCCATTCGAACGGCATCTGCAGGTGCAACACCTCGCCGAACGCTCGCGCGAAGACGCTGTCGATATCGGCATCGTCGGCGAGCAGTCCACGGCAGCGGCTCGCCACCACCGCCGACCAGCTACTGCCGGCGTCTCGGGCTCGTTTCTCGAGGCGCATCAGCTGAGCCTCGGCCTCATCGCGGCGCCCCGTGCGAATCAGCGCCTCCGCGTGATCGCCCTCCCAATGCAGAATCCCGTCGCTCGAAGCGTTCTGGGCGGTGCGCAGCCGGGCGACGGCATTGAGGTGGACAACTGCTTCGGCGTTGCGGCCGTGGCCGAGCGCAAGCACACCGAGGGCGTGAGAGATGATCGCGTGTCCGGGTGAGGTACCGATGACTCCGTTCCAGCCCAGCACCTCCGCCGCCCTCGTCTCGACCCGATCATCGTGCCCCCTGAGGGCGGAGAGCATGGCCAGCCACGCCGTCGCGTAATGGGCGCCGAACGACTGGCCGGCCTCGTCTGCCAGGTGGAGAGCCTCCTGCGCATCCCGCTCGGCCGATACCCAATCGTCCATGAACAGCGCCGCCTTGGCCGCCAGCGCCAGCACCAGCGGAAGGGCTCCGATGGCTCCGCGAGCCCGTGCCAACGCCGTGAAGCGTTCGCCAAGGGCGCGCACCGGTCCGTACATCTCGAGAGCGGTGAGGCCGACCATGGCCATCGCCGTGACCGTCTTCAGGTCGAGGAAGATTGGATACTCGGCGATCAGCCGGGCGTACCCGAGGTCGAGGGCCTCGATGTCGATGGTCTCGTTCGCGAACGCGCGCGCCGCCTGCAGCGCGAACCCTGCAAGTGACTGCGTGTCGGCTGAGGCTCGCTGCGCGATCTCGCGCACCCTGCCCGCCAGGTCGACCGCCAGGGCCTGGTTGCCGGCGACGACCGCCAGCATGCAGCCCTCGACGCCGATGCGCACGGCCAGGTCGGGGTCCAGGTCGGCGACCCGGCGGAACTCGTTGCCGAGCAGCGATATCGCCTCGGGGATCGCCATGGCGCCGAACAGGGCCAGCCGCCCGCGCTGGTGCTCGAGCCGACCCCGGGTGGTGGGATCTGTGACCAGCATCCTCGCCCGGTCACAGAGCCTGACGGCCCGTTTGGTGGCGCCCGATTGGCCGGCCAGACCGGCGGCGTCGACGAGGCGCGCGCCCCGGAGGTTGCCATCGAGCGTCAACTCCGCCGCTCGCTCGAGCATGTCGGCGGCCGTGGCCAGGGCACCTCGCGCTGCGGCGGACTCCGCGGCCGACGCCAGCGCCGCGGCAGCGACGTCATCCGGGCCGTGCGCGCCGGCGGCCAGGTGCCAGGCCCGGAGCTCGAGGTCGTCCTCGAGCAGACCAGCCATGGCCCGGTGGACACCGCGCAGCTCGGCGCCGCTGAGCGAGCGAATCGCGGCCGAGCGCGCTAGGGGATGGCGGAAGACGACCGTGTCCCCTGTGATGGTGAGCAGGCCGGCCGCGGCGGCGGGGGCGAGGTTGGCGACATCAAAGTCGAGAGTGGGGGCGTCGGCCAGGGCCGACAGGCCGCCCTCCCACAGGGCGGCGATCCCGGCCGACCGCGCCGCGTCATCCGGGAGACCGGCGAGGTGTCGATCGAAGACGCTCGTCAGGCGCGGACCAACCGGGAGCGCGCTGGGCAGCGGCGTCCGCCCAGCGAGTTGGTCGGCGCTCAGCAGTTCGGCGAGCTCGATCAGCGCGAGCGGATTCCCCTCCGAGATCCGCGCCACCGTCCGCGCCACCGGCTCGGCGACGCGGTCGAGAGCATGCTGAGCGAGAAGGTGCGCAGCGTCGTCCTCGCGCAGCCCGCCGAGAAAGAGCTCGTCGAGGCCCTCGTACCGGGAGTCGCCGGGACCCTCACCGCGCACCGCGATCACACAGGCCACCGGCGCCCCGCTCAGCCGGCGGGCGACGAACGAGAGCGTCTCGGCGGAGGCGGCGTCAAGCCACTGCCCGTCGTCGACGACGACGAGCACCGGCGTGTCCTGCGCGAGCAGCGTGATCAGGGCGAGCAGGGCGACGGCGGCCGCAAGGTGATCCTGTCCTGACGGAGCGGCGAGAGCCAGAGCGCTGCGCAACGCCGCCTGGTGGAACTCCGGCAGACGCTCGAAGCGTCCGAGCAGTGGGCGGCACAGATCGAACAGCCCGGAATAGGCCAGCTGCGCCTCGGATTCCAGGCCACGGGCCTGGAGCACAAGCATGCCCTCCGCGTCGGCCGCGAGGCCCGCGAGCAGTGCGGTCTTGCCGATGCCCGCCTCGCCCCGCACCACCACGGCCCGTCCATCGCCCCGGCGGGCGTCGTCGAGCACGCCCTCGAGCACGTGCAGCGATTCCCCCCGCCCCACGAGGGCGGGCGCCCGCTGATTGCGGAGAACGCGCAGGTGGAGCGGTCCACTGCTCTTCGTCACTGTCGCCGTCCCACAGGGTTCGCTACTGTCCCCTCGTCTCGTTTCGCCAACCGGGCATCGCAAGCAGCCTACACGGAGGCGACCGATTGCCCGAATGCGGCCTCCGGATCAGCCGCGCAGGGCCGCTGCGAAGATGCCCGGGACACGACGGAGCGCGTGATCCCCCTCGAACCGTGTCAGCCGCTCACTGACCACGTGGGCGCGGCGATGGGTGACGAACCAGGGGGGCGTCGGCAGCAGTGTCGGTCGGCCGTGGGCGGCGCTGCGCGGGTACGGAAAGAAGGGCGCGCGGACCACGCTCTTCTCTGGGCGGTCGAAGAGCAGGCTGTTGTGGACGACGCCGATGCCGCTCTGGATGTCATCCACGGTGTGACCGGGAAACGCACCCCAGCTCACCTGCGCGAGGAGGAAGCCCACGCCCGTCCAGACGTTGACGCCGATGCAGCCATAGCGCAGGCGGGCGATCGCGCGGTCGAGCGCTTTCGCATGGCGGCGGGCGGTGGTCGGATGGATGATGATGTTGGCGCCGAGCGTGCCCCAGAGACTCTCGTTGCAGAAATCGACAGCACGCTCGAGATAGCTGTCGACGTCGGGCGCGGCGAGGCTCGTGGCAGCGAGCACGGCGCCGAACGCCTCGGTCGTGAAGCAGACCTCGCTGTCGTCGGCACTGTCGAGGGCGGCGATGAGCGTTGTCGGCGCGGTGTCATCACCGCCGACTGCGGTCGCGCCGGGATGCGCTTGCACGAGCGTCTGGCGGCGCTGCGCAGCTCCCGGGTAGTACGCCGGCCGCCTCGGCAGCGAGGACATCACGTCGGCGACGGCGTCGAGCAGCGGCTGCTCCTGCGCCCATCCCTGATGGGTCACGACCACCTGCGAGGCGATGCAGTTGAACCCGGCGTTGTGCAGCTTCTGGGTGGCGATGTGCGCCGCCTGGAAACGCAGATCGCGCGCCGACCAGGGACCGGGCACAACGATCGTGGGGCTGACATTGCCCAGCTCGCTGCTCATCCGCTTGGTGGTGAGGCGCTCTCCCCTTGCCTTGCGGTCCAAACCATCCTTGCCGCCGCCGAAAACGATGGCGTCGTGGGTTCGGCTGCTGCCGGTGATGTGGATCTCATCCACCTGCGGGTGGCGGGTGAGGTGCTCCCCCACCTCCGACCCACCGTATGCGAGGCGCACGAATCCCGCGTCGACGAGGTCCGCGAAGATGTCCTCGAAGATCGGCCCCAGGTACTCGTTGACGGGGTTCATCTTGAGCAGGCAGACGCGGCCCTCGGCGAACAGCTTGTAGAGGACGTCGAGCGGCGGAATGCTGGCGATGTTGCCGGCGCCGAGCACCAGCGCGACCGCGCCGGCCGGGTCAGCCTGCTTGTAGAACACGGCCATGGTGCCGGCGAGGTTGGACTCGGTGACGCCGGGTTGCATCCAGACCTGGGCGCTGACACCGCTGAGCAGCAGACGGTCCCACGCGCTCTGGGGAAAGACGTCGACGACGACCTGGCCGTCGCCGCGGGTGTGCACCGAGCCACGGCGCAGCCGCGGTGTGCCGCTCTCGGCGACGCCGCCGAGCGTCTCGATGAGCCGGTTGATCCCGAACAGGAGGGCCCACGGTCCCGACGTCCATTCCTCACCGGCGAGCGGCGAGTGCGGGTCGAGCCCCTTGGCGTCGCACGCGGCTCGCACCCAGCGCGCCGCCTCCGCGGAGGTCCTGTGCGCGAGGCCGCGGAGGTGCTCGATCTTCGCCGCGATGGGCAGCCGGGCCCACTCGTCGCTGTGGCTGGAAAGGGCCGCGAGGTCGTCATCGAGACGATGCCGCCAGTCAGACCCCGAATCGGTGTGCGCGGCCGCCGGGCTGATGTCAGTGCTCATGTGGCTCTCCTCGACGTCTCGGACCCGTGCGGACGATACGCCAAGCGACAGCCCGGGGCGGTCAGACGCCGACCGCAAGCCCCCGCCGGCGACGCGCCCCGAGCGTCTCGGAGATGAACAGCCTCAGGCGGCTCTCAGAGCACCTTGGCGAGGAAGGACCTGGTGCGCTCGTGCTGCGGGTTGGTGAGGACCTCGCGCGGCTTGCCGGCCTCGACGATGACGCCGCCGTCCATGAAGACCAGGCTGTCCCCCACCTCACGGGCGAAGCCGATCTCGTGGGTCACGACCAGCATGGTCATGCCGTCCTGGGCCAGTTGGCGCATCACGTCGAGGACGTCGCCGACCAGTTCGGGGTCGAGGGCCGAGGTCGGTTCGTCGAACAGCATCAGCTTGGGCTGCATCGCCAGAGCGCGGGCGATGGCGACCCGCTGCTGCTGGCCGCCGGAGAGCTGGTTGGGGTAGGCGTCGACCTTGTCGCCGAGGCCGACCTGCTCGAGCAGGGCACCGGCGCGTTCCACGGCGACGGCCTTCGACTCACGCTTGACCCGCACCGGGGCCTCGATGACGTTCTCGAGAGCGGTCATGTGGGGGAAGAGGTTGAAGCGTTGAAAGACCATGCCGATCTCGGCCCGCTTCTGACACACCTCGGTGTCGCGGAGCTCGTGCAGCTTGTCTCCGTGCTGCCGGTATCCGACCAGCTCGCCGTCAACGCTGAGCCTGCCCGCGTCGATCTTCTCGAGGTGATTGATGCAGCGCAGGAAGGTGCTCTTACCCGAGCCCGACGGCCCGATCAGGCACATCACCTCCCGCGGAGCCACCTCGAGGTCGATGCCGCGGAGCACCTCCAGCCGGCCGAAGCTCTTGTGCACGCTCTCGGCTCGGACCATCGGCTGCGTGGTCATCAGCGCGCCTCACGCGGTGGTTCTGGGGGGAGTGTCGGCTTCACGTGGGACGGGATCAGCATTCGCCGTAACCGCTGGATCGGAGTCATCGGCAGCGAACGCGATGCGCCGCGGGCGAAGCGACGTTCGAGGTAGAACTGGCCCGCGGTCAGGATCGACGTCATGATCAGGTACCAGATGATGGTGACGATGTACAGCTCGATGGTCCGGTAGTTGACCGCGGCGATGAGCTGTGCCGAGTAGAGCAATTCCGGGAACGCGACCGCGCTCACCAGCGACGTTGTCTTGAGCATCGAGATGGTCTCGTTGCCGGTCGGCGGGATGATCACACGCATCGCCTGGGGCAGGACGATGCGGCGCATCACCTGGATCCGGGTCATGCCCAGCGCCTGCGCCGCCTCGGTCTGGCCCTCGTCGACGGAGATGATCCCCGCCCGGACGATCTCGGCCATGTAGGCCGCCTCGTTGAGTCCCAGGCCGAGGATCGCCGCCACGAACGGGGTCACCACGCGGTTGATGTCGGTGTGGATCAGCGACGGGCCACCGAACGGCACCCCGATTCCCAGGGTGGGAAAGAGCAGCGAGATGTTGCCCCAGATGAGGATCTGGACGAACACCGGCGTGCCCCGAAAGAACCAGATGTAGAGCCAGCTGACCGACGACACCACCGGGTTGGCGGACAGCCTCATCACCGCGAGTACGATGCCCAGCACAACGCCCATGAGCATGGCGATGACCGTCAGCTCGAGAGTGGCAACGAGGCCCCTGAGGATCCGTCCGTCGAGGAAGTAGTACTGGACGATGTCCCAGCGGAGCGTCGGCGCCGTGGCGACCGAATAGATGATGTTGGCGAGGACGAGGACGACCAGGGCGGCCGACACCCAGCGCCACGGGTGCCGGACCGGCAGAGCCCTGATGGCCTCCGCGGGTCCGGCACCCGTGTCGGATATGGGGTGGGGCGTGGGGTCCACCAGTCGTGTCTAGGTGGCGACCGGCTCTAGCTGCCCTGGTTGATGGCGGGGTTGGTGATGGCGCCCGACTGCACGCCCCACTTGGCGAGGATGGACTGGTACACCCCGTTCTTGATCAATTCAGTGAGCGCGTCGAGGATCGGCTTGGTCATGCCGTTGCCCTTGGGGAGTGCGATGCCGTAGGGGGCTGTGCCATAGGGGCTGCCGCTCAGGACGAACTGACCGTTCGACTGCTGGACCTGGTAGGCGGCCACGGGCGAGTCCGCCATGCTCACCTCGGCGCGGCCGCTCTGCAGGGCGAGGTTGGTCTGGTTCTGGTCGGCGAAGACCAGCGCCGTCACCCCGGTCTTTCCGGCAGCCTTGCATGTGGCGTCCTGGGCGGTGGCGTCATCGGCCTGGGTGGTGCCCTTCTCCACCGAGACCGTGTGGCCGCAGAGATCCGTGAGCGAGCCGATGCTGGGGCCGCCCTTCTTGGTGAAGAATGATGTGCCGGCGCTGAAGTAGGTGACGAAGTCGATGGTCGCCTCGCGCGCCTTGGTGTCGGTGAAGGACGACATGCCGGCGTCGTACTTGCCGCCGATGATTCCGGGAATGATGCTGTCGAAGGTGATGTTCTGGACCGAGGCGGTCATTCCCATGACCGTGCCCAGGGCCTGGGCCAGGTCGGCGTCCATGCCCTGGACGGTGGTGCCATCAGCGGCGAGGAACTCGTTGGGCGCGTAGGTGGCGTCGGCGGCCACGATCAGGGTGCCCTTGGATGAGATCGCCGCGGGGACCTCGGCGGCGATGGACGCCACCTTCTGGGCAACCGCCGCAGTCGGCGTTGCCGTCGAGCCACCGCCGGATGCCGGCGTGCCTGAAGAACCGCAGGCCGCGAGAACCAGAGCCATCGCGCCGGCGGAAACCGTTGCGCGGGCAGTGTGACGGGGTCGGGTCATGGCACTGAGCCTCCGGTGGCGTGTGAGGGTGGCGCGCCGTCGCCTCGGCGGACTCTATCGTCCGGAAGCGATCGACCGAGTTGGGAGCATGGCCAAACAGGAGCCAGAAGGTCAAGAAGCCGGGTCGGAGCGCCCGGGCCACGCCCTGCGGCACCAGCGCGGACGGCCTACCCTTGGGCACATGAGCGGGGCCGACCTGGAGCAACTGGCGACCGGTGCCCTGGTCGATCGCGCCCTGGCGGAGCAGGCCCGCCACCGTGCCACCGGCGAGGAGGCCGATCAGGAGGACGTCGCCGCGCTCGCGCATCTCCAGGAGGGCGGCACGCGCGAGGTCTTCGACGCGGCAGTCGCCCTGCTCGACAGCGACAACCCGCAGCGCAGGACGCTCGGCGCCCGGATCCTGCGCGAGCACGGCGGCTCCCATGGTGGCCAGGCGTATGCGGCGGAGGCCGCCGCCATCCTGCGCGGCCGGGTGGCGGCCGAGAGCGACCCCGAGGTGCTGACCCAGCTCATCCCGGCGCTGTCACAGCACGCGGACGCCGCCGACCTCGAGACGGTGATCCGGTTCTCCACGCACGAGGACGATTCCGTCCGCGAGGCCGCCGCCTGCGGATTGCTGGACGGCGTCGATCCCAGGGGACGGCTGCGCGACATCGACCGTCGCATCGTCGACGCGCTGGTGCGGTTGTCGGCGGACGCGGCGGATGACGTGCGCTACTCGGCTGTCTACGACATCGCCAACCGGCTCGACCTCGATGCCGACGGGCGCCTTGCCGACGCGCTGCTGGCACACATCGACGATCCCGATGACGACCTGCGGGCGCTGGCCCGCGCCGGCTGTGCCCGCACCCGGCCCACCTGGGCGCGGCTGGTGGCGGCACGGCCGGAGCTCGCCACCGCCGAGCTGGTGCTGGTCGACGCCGACGACGGCAGACCGCAGCTGCGACTCATGGTGCTGGCCGCGCACGCCGGCGGCTCCTCGACCAGCACCGTCGCGGCGTGGAGTGATCATTGGGAGTACTCGCGAATCGTCGAGGTCGACCTCGAGCGGCTGAGCGCCTTTGCCGGCGCATGCGCGCTCATCGCCTCGGGGGGAGATGAGCCGGCGGAGTACGCCGACTCCTCGCTGTCCATCCTGGTCGACCGTGACGGGCATGGCGATCCGCGGGTCGCGGTCATGCTCGGGGACGACGGCTACGCGTCGGAGGCGCTGCGCCTGGTGCACCGGCTCGGGCGCGACCGGCTGGCCGCGCTCGCCCAGCAGTGCCTCGATGCGACGGCACAGCCCTCCGCCGGCTGACGCACCGTCCGCCTTCCCCCGGACATGCAGAGAGGGCCGGTGCTGCGAGCACCGGCCCTCTCGCCGATTCCTGGAAGGTCGGGTCCTAGCTGTTGATGCGACGGCGGCGCGGGATCATGTACCCGAACAGCGCCACACCGAGGCCACCGAGGAGGAGGAAGCCACCGACGGTGAGCCCGGTCAGCGAACCGGTGCTACCGGTGCCGGGGGTCGTGATGGCCTGGACGCCGCTGCCACCGGGGGTGGTGATGCCCTGGACGCCGCTGCCACCGGTGGTGGTGAGCACGGGCTCGTCGCCACACTTGGTCGAGGCGGCGGCGTTGTTGGCGTCACCGCTGTACGTGGCGATCCACTCGTAGGTACCGGCGGTTGTCGCGTTGAACGAGCCGCTGGTCGCCTTGCCGCCCGACAGCGTCTCGGCAGGAGAGGTGTAGTCAGCACCCGTATTCGAACCCGCAGCCGCCAGGCAGGCGGTGTTGCTCGAGAACAGGTTGAAGGTGACGGTCCCGGTCGGGCTGACGCCGCCCGACACGGTGGCGCTGTCGCTCAGCGACACCGGCACCTGACCCGCACCGTCGGTGGTGGTGGTGATGGTCGGCCCGCCCTGCGAGGTGGTCACTGCCTCATCCGCGCAGTTGCTGGTGGACGCCTTGTACGGCGAGCCATTGGCAGGCGTGTAGGCGGCGACCCAGTGGTAGACCCCAACCGCGTTGGTCGTGAAGGCAGGGCTCGACGCGCTGCTGACGCCCGAGCTGACGCTGGTCAGCGAGATCGCCGACGAGGTGAGCACGGCAGCGGCACCGTTCGCGCTGCAGGTTGCGTTGCTCGGCGGGAAGAGCGCAAAGACAACGGATCCTGCTGGGCTCCCCACGGTGCCCGTCACAGTCGCCGAGTCATGGATCGCGGTTCCGACGACACCACCTGCCGATGGCGTGGTGCTGATCGCCGAGGTGCAGTTGCTCGGCGCGGGTAGGGTCGCCGTGTACTGCTGGTCGATTCCCGTGGTGTTGCCGGCGCCGTTGTAGATGGTCTCCGTGATCGTTCCAGTCTTCGGTTCCGCGCCGTTGACACTGAAGATGCTGATGGCGGACGGCGGGCTGTTTGTGGTGAACTCGGCCGCGATCACGTTCGTGCTGGTGTCCGGCCAGCTGACGGTCACCCAGCGATGATCGACGTTGTTGTCCAGGCTCGCGTTCACGGTCCAGGTGGTGCAGGACGGGGTGACTGAGACCCCTCCGCTATTGGCGAACGCCGTCACCAGAGTGGCGGCCCCGCCCATGACGATGGCTCCGCCGATGACGATGGCCCCCATGGCTCCCGTGCGAAGCCTCCGGCCAAAACTATTCTCGCGGCCGCTAGCGGTGTGGGGTGCGTCCCCTCTCGTCGTCATTGCGTAGACCTCCCTAACTCTGAAGGGGCGAACACCCCAAACGCGTCGTATCGGCTCACTGTAACAAACCTGCACCGCCTGGCACCAGCCCCAATGTTGGCGCGCCGGCGGAGGGGGTGGTCGGGAACCCGGCCGGCCTGGGCCGCCGGGTCCCCGCCCGAGCGCGATCAGCTACCGGCTGCGCGCACCCGATTGGCCCGCGGGCCCTTGTCGCTCTTCTCGACCTCGAACGTGACCGCCTCGCCGCCGGTGAGGCTGTCGAAGTTCAGCGAACTGTCGAGGCTGCTGCGGTGAAAGAAGTACTCCTCACCATCCTCGGCCGAAATGAAGCCGAAGCCGCGGTCCGATTGGACCTTCTTCACTGTCCCGTTGGTGGACATTGCTTGTCTCCTGCCCTCTCGAACTCTTCTGAACGACGCGCGGTCCGTTCGAGAAGGCGGGACGAAGCACGAGCGAGTGCCGACCATGTGGGCCGGACATCACCAGTGTAACCATCTGGGCGTGGTGGAGTCCGCCGGCCGGTCAGCGGCGCTGTTCGGCGAGGTACATGAGGGTGGCCTTGACCCGGCGGTGGGTGTCCGGCTCCTCGGTCAGATCGAGCTTGGAGAAGATCGAGTTGATGTGCTTCTCGACGGCGCGGTCGGTCAGGGAGAGGGCGGCGGCGATGCCGGCGTTGTTCCTTCCCTGCGCCACCTGTGCCAGCACCTCGGCCTCGCGGGGGGTGAGGTCCCGGAGCCGCGGGTCGCCGGCGGCGGACCGGGCGGCGACGAGCGCCTCGACCACCCGCGGATCGATCACCGAGCCGCCGCAGGCAACCTCGCGAATCGCGCTGACCAGCTGGCTGATGTCGGACACACGCTCCTTGAGAAGGTAGGCGCGCCCGGCCGCCCCGTTCTCGAGCAAGGCAAGCGCGTACTCCGGCTCGGCGTACTGGCTGAGCACCACCACCCCGACCTCCGGGTGCTCCTCGCGCAGACGGTGGGCGGCGCGCAGGCCCTCGTCGGTCCCCGTCGGCGGCATCCGGATGTCGGTGACCACAACGTCCGGGTGCATCGCCGCGATGGCGGCCTCGAGCTCTGGAAGGTCGGCGCAGGAACCGACCAGCTCCACCTCGTCGGTGAGCTCGAGGAGCTGTCGTACCCCCTCGCGGAGGAGATAGTTGTCCTCGGCGAGCACAACCCGGATCGGCACGCGCTGAGGATAGGCGAGCCGGTGCGCGGGCTGGGGCCAACCCCACCGCATGAGGAGGGCAGGCACCCTTGGTGACCCGGTGCGCAGACCGTATCCTGCTCTGGAGATGCAGGTGCGCGTGCTGATCGTTGACGACCAGGAGCCGTTCCGCGCGGTGGCGCGCACCGTCGTGGAGCTGACCGATGGCTTCGAGGTGGTCGGCGAGGCGGACACCGGCGAGGCGTCGGTGAGCAGCGCGCGTGAACTGCGACCTGACCTCGTCCTGATGGACGTCAACCTGCCCGGGATCAGCGGGCTCGAGGCGACCCGGCAGATCCTGGCGGACCACGTCGGCGGCCAGCCGGTGGTCGTGCTGGTCCTGTCCACTTATGAGGCGGCGGAGTACGGGCCCCAGGCCGAGGAGGTTGGCGCCGCCTGCTTCATCCCCAAGTCGGAGTTCAGCCCGGATCGGCTGGTCGAGGCGTGGTCGGCCGCCAGACCGGACTCACCGAACGGCAGCGCCTCAGCCTGACCCGACGGCCGCCATCATCGCCGGCGAGGTGATCGCCAGCGATCCCGCCACCGATGTCCCCTTCCCGACGGATGACGCCACGCGCAGATCTCCGCCGAGCGCGTCGAGCCGATCCTCCATGTTGGTGAGCCCCGAACCCTTCTTGGTGATGGCGAGATCGAAGCCCACGCCATCGTCATCGACCTCAAAGCGAAGCAGGCCATTGTCGGCGCGCAGGCGGATCACACCGTGCGCTGCGTTCGCGTATTTCTGCATGTTCTGCAGTGCCTCGAGGCAGCAGAAGTACACGGCGGCTTCGATCTCCTGCGAATACCGGCCGACGCCGTCCGCATCGACGGTGACCGGGACGGTGGACTTGCGCGCCTGAGACGTCAGCGCTGCGGCAAGGCCCTTGTCGGCGAGGAGTGGCGGGTAGATGCCGCGGGCGAGGTCGCGCAGCGTCTCCAGCGCCTCATCGGCGTCGCCCTTGAGCTCGCCGAGGGTTGCCCTGGCCTTCTCCGGGTCGCGTGCGGCGAGCATCTGGACGAGCCCGAGCTTCACCTTCAACGCCACCAGGTGTTGCTGCGCGCCGTCGTGGAGGTTGCGCTCGATGCGGCGGCGCTCCTGGTCCTGGGCGGTGACCAACCGCTGCCGCGAGGCGCGCAACTCCTCGATGCGATGCAGCAGCTCGGTGGTCAGTCCCACGTTCTTGAGCACCAGGCCGGCTTGATGAGCCAGGTCGTCCACCAGCCTCTGCTCCAGCGGCGTGAGCGACTCGCCACGCCGCTTGATCACGCTCAGCACCCCCAGCAACTCCCCCTGATGGCGCACCTCGACCGACCTGGTGACACCGGGGAACACGGGCAACGATCCATTCTTCATTGGCAGAGGCTCATAGCCCACCAGCTCTTCCGGAAATGTCGCCGCCGGGCGCATTTGAGCACCTTCGCGCAGCCACACCGTGGCCGCTTCCGCCCCCGTCCCCTCCTGCAGCACTCGGGCCATGCGCTGCAGCACCTCATCCGCCGCGTAGGTCTCCGCGACCTGCCCGGAGAACTCGCTGAGCACCTCGTACGGCGTCGCCCTCTTGCCGTACACAAGCCGGTTGGCGACCTTCTGCAACCGTTCCCGCACCGGCTGGAATCCCACCGCCACGATGCCCGTCGCCAGGATCGACAGCCCCAGGTTGGGCTTGCCGCCGCTGCCCACCAGCGTGCCGATGCCGACGGCGATGCCCACGTACACCGCGGTGATGAACGCCGCCAGAGCGCCGTACACAACTGCGCGACTGACCACGACGTCGACGTCGTAGAGGCGGTACTTGAGAATGCCGACGGCGATGGTGATGGGCGGGGCGAGAAACGCGAAGTCGAAGAGCGTGGCGCCGAGCTGCGGAGGGCCAAAATTGATGTTGGGGATCACCACCGAGGGCAAAGCGACGACGAGGAAGATCCCCGCGCCGAGCAGGAACCACTTGATCTGTTGCCGGCGCTCGCCTGTCGACCGCCGGTAGTTGATGCCCAGTCCCACCAATGCGGCCACGCTGCCGACCGAGACCAGCATCGCCCACGCGGCGTACAGCACACCCAGGGCGCCGGCGGGGTTGTCGAACTCCGCGATGTCCCCAGTCAAGGGAACGATGGTGATGCTGGGCGCCGTGAGATCGCCGACCGCGACCGCGTAGAACCCGACGACGAACGCCGCCCCGATCGCCGCGTAGGCCCGGACCCCGAGCCTCCACCGCGGTGACGGAAGCAGACCGTCGGGGAAGTACAGCACCGCCGGCGGGATGAGCAGGATTGCGGGGATCCAGAGCAGGTTGAGCAACTCGGCGAGCGGGCCGAGGGCCAACAGGCCGCGATGGTTGATGTAGGCGAGCACGGCATACTCCGATCCGTCCCCCGCCAGGATGAGGATCAGACCGACGCCGATCAGGATCCAACCCACGGGATGACGCGGCTGGCGACGCGCCACCAGCACCCCCAACCCGGCAAAGACCAGCGCCTCGATGACGCTGCTGCCGGGGATCCCGTTGGGCTGCGCGTCGGTGGCAGCCAACGCGAGCGGCACATAGGCGACCGCAAACACCAGGACCACGGTGCCGATGGCCACTGCTGTGTTTGGCGTTGCCAGTCGATGCCGCCAGCGCGTCGCTTCGGCCAGCGTCGGGCTTCTCTCGATCACGCCGGCACGCCGACGCGGTATGCGCCCACCGGCGTCTGCCGGCCCTTGAGCAGGTACGCGTAGCCGGCGGCGCCCTCGCTGAGCAGGGAGATCGCGTACTCGGGCTCGTCGTACTGCGACAGGATCACGATGCCGGTGCCGGGATGCTGCCTGCGCACCAGGCGGGCCGCCCTGATCCCCTCGTCGGTGAAGCTCGGCGGCATGCGGATGTCGGTGACCACGACCTGTGGCGTGTGCGTGTCCGTCCTGGCGACGAGTTCCTCGTAATCGCCGGCCACGTCGACCACGTCGATGTCCCCGGCGGCGAGAAGCAGCGCCCGCACGCCCTCGCGGACGATCAGGTTGTCGTCGGCGAGGACGACCCGGATCATGTTCTCCGCCGGCATGCGGGTCATTCTGGGCACGCCACCGCAGTTGGCAATGGCGCTGGCACCACGCCTGCCGGGGGCGGGCATCCCCACCGCGGCGCGGGCGGGCACCCTCGACGCGCACCCGCGACGCTGATGGCCGGCCGGGGAAAGGGTCAGGCCACGCGCGCGGCGCCGTCCGCGGCGGCAACCTCGAACAACCGCGGCTCCCCCAGGCCGGCGTCCGCGAAGGCGCGTTGGACCTCGCTGCACAGACGGTCGACGTCGGCCCCACGCACCAGAGCGATGGCGCTGCCGCCGAAGCCGGCGCCGGTCATCCGCGCGCCGAGAGCCCCGGCGGACCGCGCCGACGCGGCGGCGAGGTCGAGCTCGGGGCACGAGACCTCGAAATCGTCTCGCAGCGACGCGTGGCTGGCGTCGAGCAGCGGTCCGAGCATGGACAGCGACCCCGCGCAGAGGAGCTCGACCGCCCCGGCGACGCGCAGGTTCTCGGTCACCACGTGCCGGGCCCGCCGCCGCAGCGTACCCTCGAGGCGCCGCTCGATGTCGGCAGGGGTGGCGTCGCGAAGACTGCCAACCCGCAGGAGGTGAGCGGCGGTCTCCGACTCCTGGCGGCGCTCCCGGTAGCCGGGACCGCGGTTGTCGTGGTGGACCGCGGTGTCGATGACGACCAGCGACAACCCAACGGTGGCCGGTGCGAAGGGCACGAGCTGGTGTTCGAGCGTGCGGCAGTCGAGAAAGACGGCCTGGTCGACGCGGCCGAGGAGGACCGCGATGGGGTCCATGATCCCCGTCGGGGCGCGCGCGATGTGGTGCTCGCCGCGCTGACAGCATCGCGCCAGCTCACCGGTTGACATCCGCTGGCGCGTCAGTTCGGTCAGAGCCAGCGCGGCGGCCACCTCGACCGCCGCGCTCGACGCCAGACCGCCGCCAGGGGGGATGTCGGAGTCGACGACGAGGTCGGCTCCGGGGACACCGACCCCAGCGGTTCCCACCGCCCAGGCGACGCCGAGCAGCGGAGCCGCCCAGCCGTTGCCGTCACCCGGCCGGATGGCGGCAGCGGTGGCGGTGATCTCGCCGCCGAACTGCAGCGAGGCGCACCGGATGACGTCGTCGTTGCGCAGGCCCGCGGCGACGGTGGCGCGCCTGTCGATGGCGATGGGCAGCACCAGGCCGCCGCTGTAGTCGGTGTGCTCACCGATGAGGTTCACCCGCCCGGGAGCGGACCAGACGCCGTCCGGGGAGCGGCCGGTGATGCGCCGGAATGCGTCGGCCGCCCTGCCCTGCGTGGCCCCGCCCATCAGGCGCTGACCACGACCTCCCGCCGCGCCCGTTCGGCGCGGAGGATGCAGTACTCGAAGGCGTCGGCGAGAGCCGACCAGGACGCCTCGATGATGTTGGCGCTGCATCCCACCGTCGACCAGCGGCCACGGTGGTCACCCGACTCGATCAGCACGCGGACGATCGCGGCGGTGCCGTCATGGCCGTCGAGCACTCGGACCTTGTAGTCGAACAGCTGCGTGGTCGCGGTCTCCGGGAACGACGGCGAGAGCGCCTTGCGCATCGCCGCGTCGATGGCGTTGACCGGCCCGTTGCCCTCGGCCACCGTGTGCACCAGCTCGCCGCCGACACGCACCTTCACGCTTGCCTCGCACACGGCGGCAGTGCCGCGGCGCTGCTGGACGAGGGCGACGTAATCCACCAGCTCGAACGCCGGCTCGCGGCCTCGTGCCCCCTCCACGATGAGCTCGAACGACCCGTCCGCACCCTCGAACGCGTGACCCTGGTGCTCGAGCTCCTTGACGCGCGCGTTGATGCGCCTCGCCAGGGCACGGTCGTTGCCGAGGTCGATGCCCAGCTCCTCGGCGCGATCGAGGATGTTGGCTCCCCCCGACTGCGCGCTGACCACGCTGCGAGTGCGGTTGCCCACCACCGACGGGTCGATGTGCTGGTACGAGTACGAGGCCTTGCGCATGGCGTCGACGTGCTGGCCACCCTTGTGGGTGAAGGCGGACGCCCCCACGTACGGGGCGCTCACCGGCGGATGGAGATTGGCGATCTCGGCCACGTCGCGCGCGGTCACCGTGAGGTGGCGGAGCTGCTCCTCATCGATGACCCGCTGACCCATCTTCAACTGCAGCGCGGGGATCACGGTGCAGAGATTGGCGTTGCCGGTGCGCTCGCCGTAGCCGTTGATGCACCCCTGCACCTGGACGGCGCCGGCCCGAACCGCCGCCAGCGTGTTGGCCACAGCGCACCCCGTGTCGTCGTGGCAGTGGATGCCCACCACCGGTCCGAACGCCGCCGTCACCCTGGCGGTGACGCCCTCGACGACGTCGGGCAGCGCGCCGCCGTTGGTGTCGCACAGCGCGATGCGCCGTGCCCCGCCCGCAATCGCTGCCTCGAGGCAGCGGATCGCATAGTCCGGGTCAGAGTTGTGCCCGTCGAAGAAGTGCTCGGCATCGAAGCACACCTCCCGGCCGGCAGCGACCAGCCAGGCGACGGACTCACCGATCATCAAGAGGTTCTCGTCCAGCGAGGTGCGCAGCACGTCGTGCACCTGGGCTCCCCAGCTCTTGCCGACCAGCGTTGTGATCGGCGCCGCGGAGTCGAGCAGCATCCGCAACTGCAGGTCGTCCTGGGGACGCACCCCGGCCCGGCGCGTCGCTCCGAAGGCGGCGAGGCCGGCGTTCTGCAGGCGGACACCGCGCATCGCCTCGAAGAACTCCGTGTCGGTGCGGTTGGCGCCCGGCCATCCGCCCTCGATGACGGCGACGCCGATGCGGTCGAGGTGCTCGGCGATGCGCAGCTTGTCGGAGACCGAGAAGTTGATACCGACGCCCTGGGCGCCGTCGCGGAGCGTGGTGTCGTAGATCTCGAGGGTCACGACACCGCCTCCGCGACCGCGGGAAGGTGCTGCGCGAGCGCGGCGACCACCGCCGCCCCGGCCTGCTCGGTGGCCGCGGAACCGCCCAGATCGGCTGTGAGGACGCCCTCGGCCAGGCAGTCGTCGACCGCCGCCTCGACCGCGAGCGCGACGTCCGGGCGGCCGAGTGAGTGGCGAAGCATCAGCGCCACGCTGAGGATGGCGCCGTACGGGTTGGCCAGCCCGCGGCCGGCGATCTCCGGCGCGCTGCCGTGCACGGGCTCGTAGAGGCCCGGCCCCGACTCGCCGAGGCTGGCCGAGGGAAGCAGGCCCAGCGAGCCCGCGAGCACGGCGGACTCGTCACTGAGGATGTCGCCGAAGAGGTTCTCGGTGACCACCACGTCGATGTCGCGAGGCCTCTGCACCAGCCGCATCGCGAACGAATCGACGAGGGCGTGCTCGAGGGTCACGCCGGGAAACTCCGCCGCGACCTCGCTGACCGTTTCGCGCCACAGCTCACCGGTGACCAGCACGTTGGCCTTGTCCACGGAGGTCAGCAGGCCGCGGCGGCTCGCCGCCAGCGCGAACGCGACGCGGGCGACGCGAACAATCTCCTCGCGCGTATAGACGATGCTGTCCACCGCGCGATCGCCGTCGCGCTCCTTCGGCCGCCCGAAGTACGCGCCCCCGGTGAGCTCGCGGACCACGACGAGGTCGACGCCAGAGACCACCTCGGGACGGAGCGCGCTGCGGTCGGACAGCGACGGATGCACGCGGATGGGGCGCAGGTTGGCGAACACACGCAGCCCGGCACGCAGTTGCAGCAGCCCGGCCTCGCAGCGCTGCGGCCCGCGGAGGTGATCCCAGCGCGGGCCACCGACGGCGCCGAGGAAGACGGCATCCGCGCTCGCGCAGCGGTCGAGCGTCACCGCCGCCAGCGGCGCGCCCTCCTCATCGATGGCCCGGCCACCGATGAGATGCTCCTCGGTGACGATGGAGAGGCCGGCACGGTCCGCGGCGGTGGCCAGCACGGCGATCGCCTGAGCGGTCACCTCGGGGCCGACGCCGTCGCCGCCAAGCACGACGACGCGCGCCGTCATGCGGGGGCCTCGGCGCGCGACAGGTCGGGCATCCAGGCCGGTCGCGTCGCCTCGAAGCCGGCGATGTCGTCGAGGTTGTGCAGCGTCAGCGTGATGTCGTCGAGGCCGTCGAGAAGCAGCCGCCTCTGGGTGGGATCGATGTGGAAGCTGAAGCGAAGGTCACCCGCGCTGACGCTTCCCTCCTCGAGGTCGACGGTGCACTGGACGCCCGGGTCCTCGGTGGCAAGGTCGAGGAGCGCGCGCGTGTCCTGCTCTGACAGGGTCACCGGAAGAAGTCCGCAGCTCAGCGCGTTGCCGTGGAAGATGTCGGCGAACGACGGCGCGATGACGGCGCGGAAACCGTGGTCCTGGAGAGCCCAGACGGCGTGCTCGCGCGACGACCCGCAGCCGAAGTTGCGGCCGGCGATGAGCACGGTGCCGTCACGGTATGCGGGCACGTTGAGCACGAAGTCGGGACGCTCGGCGCCGCTCTCGTCGAAGCGCGAGTCGAAGAAGAGGAACGGTCCGTAGCCGCTCCTCTCGATGCGCTTGAGGAACTGCTTGGGGATGATCTGGTCGGTGTCGACATCGGAGCGATCGAGCGGCACGAGGCCACCGTGCTCGCAGCGGAACGGCTTCACGAGACCGCGTGCGGAACCCGCCCGAGCAGGCGCCGCACATCCGTGATCCGTCCCTCCACCGCCGCCGCCGCCGCCATCGACGGGGAGAGCAGGTGGGTCCTCCCTCCCCTGCCCTGCCGGCCCTCGAAGTTGCGATTACTGGTGCTGGCACAGCGCTGCCCGGGCTCCAGCTGGTCGGGGTTCATGCCCAGGCACATCGAGCACCCGGCATCGCGCCACTCCGCGCCCGCGTCTTCGAAGATGCGGTGCAGCCCCTCGGTCTCCGCCGCGAGCTTGACCTGTTGCGAGCCGGGCACCACGAGCACGCGGACGCCGTCGGCGACGCGGCGACCGTCCATGACCGCGGCCGCACTGCGCAGGTCCTCGATCCGCGAGTTGGTGCACGAGCCGATGAACACGACGTCGATGGGCACCTCCTCCATCGGCGTGCCCGGGGCCAGGCCCATGTACACCAGCGCACGCTCCGCCGACTCGCGCGCGGCGGGGTCGTCGAAGGTCCGCGGGTCGGGGACGCTGCCGGTGACCGGCACCGACTGCGCCGGCGTCGTCCCCCAGGTCACGAACGGCGCCAGGCCGGCGGCGTCGATGACCACGCTGCGGTCATACGTGGCGCCGTCGTCGGTGCGCAGGTCGGACCAGGCCTCGACGGCCTCGTCCCAGGCGGTGCCGCTCGGCGCGAACGTGCGACCGACCAGGTAGGCGAGGGTGACGTCGTCGGGGGCGATCATCCCGGCCCGGCCGCCGCCCTCGATGGTGAGGTTGCACAGCGTCATGCGCTCCTCCATCGACATGCGGTCGATCACCGATCCCGTGTACTCGACCACGTGACCGGCGGCGCCGGCGGTGCCGATGGTGCGGAGCACGCCCAGGGCCACGTCCTTGGCGGTGACGCCGCCGGGGAGGTCGCCGTCGATGCGCACCTCCATGGTCCGCGGGCGGGCACTGCGAAGGGTCTGGGTGGCGAGCACGTGCTCCACGTCGGTGGTGCCGATGCCGAAGGCCAGCGCGCCGAATGCTCCGTGCGTGGCCGTGTGACTGTCTCCGCAGACGATGGTCGTGCCCGGCAGCGTGAGCCCGAGCTCGGGGCCGATGACGTGGACGATGCCCTGCCAGCGATGGCCGATGCCGTAGCAGGGGATGCCGAAGTCCGCGCAGTTGCGCCGCAGCGCCTCCACCTGGGCGGCGCTGACGGGGTCGGCGATGGGCGCCAGCTGGTTGATGGTGGGCACGTTGTGGTCCATCGTGGCCACGGTCTGGAGGGGGCGGTGCACCGTCCTGCCGGCGAGGCGCAACCCCTCGAACGCCTGGGGCGAGGTCACCTCGTGCACCAGGTGCAGGTCGATGTAGAGAACCGCGGGACCCGTTTGCTCGGCAACCACGACGTGCGCGTCCCAGACCTTGTCGAACAGGGTCCGCGCCATCAGCGAGCGTCCCCCGCAACCCCAGCGCCGACGGTCTCGGGGGTGGGACGGTCGCCACTCGCAACCCGCTCGGCCATCCGGTTGATGGCGTGGACGTACGCCTTGGCCGCGGCGACGATGATGTCGGTGTCCGCGCCGTGGCCGGAGGCACGGACCCCGTCACGGCGGAGGCGCACGCTCACCTCCCCGACGGCGTCGACGCCCGCGGTGATCGCCTGCACGGCGAACTCCTCGAGCTCGCCCTCCACCTGGCACAGCGAGTGGATCGCCCGGTAGGCGGCGTCAACCGGCCCGTCGCCGATGGCCGCCGCCTCGTGCGAGAGCCCGTCGGGGAGCAGCATCCGCACCGTCGCGGTCGGTCGCAACTGGGTGCCGCAGCTCACCTGCACGTGCTCGAGGTGGTAGAGCTCGTCGCCGGTGCGGCGCTCGTCGACCACCACCGCCTCGAGGTCACGGTCGGTGACGTCGCGCTTGCGGTCGGCGAGCGCCTTGAAGCGCACGAAGGCGCGCTTCAGCTCCTCGTCGTCGAGGCGGTAGCCCAGCTCCTCGAGGCGGCTGCGCAGCGCGTGCCGCCCGGAGAGCTTGCCGAGCACCAGCGTGCTGCCCGCCCCCACCTCGGCGGCGTCCATGATCTCGAACGTGCGCCGGTCCTTGAGGACACCGTCCTGGTGGATGCCGGAGTGGTGCGCGAACGCGTTGGCGCCCACCACCGCCTTGTTGGGCTGCACCAGCATGCCGGTGAGCTGCGACACCAGCCGGCTGGTGCGGAAGAGCTGCGAGTGGTCGAGCCGCGTGGCCACGCCGAACACCTCGGGGTGCAGGCGCGTGGCCATGGCCACCTCCTCGAGCGCGGCGTTGCCGGCGCGCTCGCCGATGCCGTTGACACAGGTCTCGACCTGGCGTGCGCCGGCCCGCACCGACGCCAGCGAGTTGGCGACGGCGAGGCCGAGATCGTTGTGGCAGTGCACCGAGAGGGTGACGGAGTCGAGCGCCGGGACGCAGCCTCGCAGCCAGTCGATCAGACCGCGCCACTCGTCGGGGGTCGCGTAGCCGACGGTATCGGGCAGGTTGATGGTGGTCGCGCCGGCCGTAATGGCTGCCGCGACCACCTCGGCGAGGTACTCGGGCTCGGTGCGGCTGGCGTCCATCGGCGAGAACTCGACGTCATCTCGAAAGGTCGCGGCCAGCGCGGTCATCGAGACGACGCGGTCGAGCACCTGCTGCTGGGACATGTGCAGCTGGGAATCGCGATGCACCGGCGAGGTGCCGATGAAGACGTGGATGCGCGCCCTGGCCGCCGGTTCGAGCGCTTCGGCACACTGGCGGACGTCCTTCTCGAAGCAGCGGCTCAGCCCGGCGATCACCGGACCGTCGATCTGCTCGGCGATGGCGCGAACCGCGGCGTGGTCACCGGGCGATGAGAACGGGAAGCCCGCCTCGATGACGTCGACCTGGAGGCGGGCGAGCTGCCGCGCGATCGCCAGCTTGTCATCCGCGGACAGCGCCACACCCGGGGACTGCTCGCCGTCGCGCAGGGTGGTGTCGAGGATGATCAGGCGCTCCGGCTCGGCGGGCGCATCGGCAGTGTGCAGGGGATTGCCCAGGCTCGAGGCGACGCCGCTCATACCGCTGCACCGTCACGGGTGGCGGGCTCCGGCCGCTCCGTCGTAAGACCGGGTGCCGTCTTGGCGCCGAGCCAGCTCATGCGTGCGCGCAGGTCCGCGCCCACGGACTCGATGGGATGGCGGTGGTCCTGGTCGCGGAACTCGAGGAAGTCGGGACGACCGTTCTCGTTCTCCGCGATCCAGCGGCGCGCGAAGGTGCCGTCCTGGATGTCGCTGAGGATCCCGCGCATGGTCGCGCGGGTGCGCTCGTCGATCACCTTCGGGCCGCTCACGTAGTCGCCGTACTCGGCGGTGTCGCTGACCGAGTAGCGCATGTACGACAGACCGCCCTGGTACATCAGGTCGACGATCAGCTTGAGCTCGTGCATCACCTCGAAGTAGGCGAGCTCGGGCTGGTAGCCGGCGTCGACGAGAGTGTCGAAACCGGCCTTGACGAGGTTGGAGATGCCACCGCAGAGCACGGCCTGCTCGCCGAAGAGGTCGGTCTCGGTCTCCTCGGCGAACGTGGTGCGCAGGCAGCCGGCGCGCGTCCCGCCGATGCCACGGGCGTACGCCAGCGTGCGCTCCCATGCCGAACCGGTCGCGTCCTGCTCGACGGCCACCAGGCAGGGCACGCCGGCGCCCTCGGTGAACGTCCGCCGCACCAGGTGGCCGGGCCCCTTGGGAGCGACCATGGCAACGTCGACACCGGCCGGCGGGGCGATCTGGCCGAAGCGGATGGTGAATCCGTGGGCGAAGAGCAGCAGGTCGCCGGGCGCCAGGTTGTCACGGATCTCGCTCTCGTAGAGCGCCTTCTGCGCCGTGTCGGGGGCGAGCACCATGACAACGTTGGCCTCGATCACGGCCTCGGCGGGCGTGAGCACACGCAGGTGCTCCGCCTCCGCAGCCGCCCTGCTCTTCGACGTTGGCGGCAGCCCGACGCGCACGTCGTACCCCGAGTCGCGGAGATTGAGCGCGTGGGCGTGCCCCTGTGACCCATAGCCGAGGATGGCGATGCGCGCGCCCTCGAGCACGGTGGGATCGGTGTCGGCGTCGTAGTACATCCGGGCGGTCATCAGTGTGTCCTCATTGCTGGTCAGACATTGCCCGTCATGTCGACGGACCCGGCGTTCTCACCGGCTGCGGGAGCCACGTCGGGCTCATCGGGGGACGGCTCGAAGTCGATCAGGCGGAAGCGCGCATCGTCGCCGCGAACCAGCGCGACGGCGCCGCTGCGGCCCATCTCCTTGATGCCGAAGGGGCGCATCAGGTCGATGAAGTTATCGATCTTCTCCGTCGACCCGGTGACCTCGATGATCACCGACTCCGAGGCGACGTCCACCACCCGCCCGCGGTAGATGTCGACGATGTCGAGAACATCGCGTCGGTGTGCCAGGGGCGCGTGCATGCGGATCAGCAGGATCTCGTGGGCGACGACGCGCTGGCCGGTGACGTCGTCGATGGTGATCACGTCGATCAGCTTGGCCAGCTGCTTGGTGGCCTGCTCCGCCTGCTGACGGCCGACATGGACGGCGATGGTCATCCGCGAGACCGACGGGTCCTCGGTCGGCCCCACCGACAGCGAATCGATGTTGAAGCCGCGCCGGCGCACCGCCGACGCGACCCTGTTGAGCACGCCCGGTTTGTTCTCCACGAGCACGGAGAGAAGGCGGCTCTGGCTCATGACGACTCGACGAAGTCGAGCATGCCCTTGCCCAGCGGCACGATCGGGTACACGTTGGCGTTGCGGTCGATGTCGAAGTTCATGAGCACGGGGCCCCGATGGGCGAGCGCCTCGTCGAGCATGGCGCCGACATCATCGCGACGGTCGGTGGTCATGGCCTTCATTCCGAAGGCCTCACCGAGCTTGACGAAGTCCGGCGTGAAGGTGAGGTCGACCGCGGAGCGCACGCCGCCGTAGAAGTCGTCCTGAAACTGCCTCACCATTCCCAGTGATGCGTTGTTGAGGATGATCACGTTGACGTCGATGTTCTGCTCCACCATCGTCGCCATCTCCTGCATGTTCATCACGAAGCCGCCCTCGCCGGTGACGCAGAAGACGGTGCGGTGAGGATTGGCGAGCTTCGCTCCCATCGAGGCCGGGAAGGCGTAGCCCATCGTCCCGGTGCCGCCGGAGTTGAGGAACATGCCGGGCTTGGCGTAGTCGAACCACAGCGCCGCCCAGATCTGGTTCTGACCGACGTCGGCGAGGACGATCGCCTCGTCGTGGCAGCGCGCGTACATCTCCTTGAGCACCTCCTGCGGCTGCAGGAGCCCGTTGCTCGAGTCGAACCGCAGCGGATGCTCCTCCTTCCACTGGTCGATCTGAGTCAGCCAGTGATGCTCGCGCTTGCTCTCGACCAGCGGGAGCAGCTCGGTGAGCGCGCTGCGCGCGTCGGCCACCACGGACACATGGGGCACGACGTTCTTGCCGATCTCGGCGGGGTCGATGTCGATGTGGACGATGTGCTCGACGCGGGGCGCGAACGAGTCCAGCCGGGTGGTGACCCGGTCGTCGCAGCGCATCCCCACCATGATCAGGAGGTCGGCGTCGCACACCGCGCGGTTGGTGAAGCCGGCTCCCATGAAGCCGACCATCTGCATTGCCAGGGGGTGGCGAACGGGGAAGGCGCCGGTCCCGAGCAGCGTCCATCCCACCGGGATGTGCGCCCGTTCCGCGAGGGCGATGACCGCCTGCTCGGCCTGCGAAATGATCACGCCGCGACCGATCAGCATGACCGGGCGCTGCGCCTCCGCGATGAGCTGGGCGATGCGACGGAGCTTCATCTCGTCTGGCCGCGGCGGCGCGGGGAATGAGCGCATGCGCAGCGGTGCGGTGGAGATGTTCAGCTCGGTGACCGCCTGCTGGAGATCCTTGGGGATATCGATGAGCACCGGCCCGGGACGTCCGGAGCGGGCCACGTGGAAGGCCTCCCTGATGGTCGGGGCGATGTCCTCGACGCGGGTCACCAGGTAGCTGTGCTTGGTAACCGACATCGTGGAGCCGATCACGTCGGACTCCTGGAAGGCATCGGTGCCGACCGCGGTGATCGGGACCTGCCCGGTGATGGCCACGACGGGGACGGAGTCGGCGAGCGCGGTGGCCAGCCCGGTGACCAGGTTCAGCGCGCCGGGCCCGCTGGTGGCAAAGACGACCCCGACGGCGCCGGGCCTGCTCCGCGCATACCCGTCGGCGGCGTGGGCCCCGCCCTGCTCATGCCGCACCAGGACGTGGTGCAGCTGCGGATACTCGGGGAGGTGCTGGTACAGGGGCAGGTTGGCACCCCCCGGGTAGCCGAAGACGGTGGTGACACCCTCGGCCAGGAGGCACTCGAAGACGATCTCCGCGCCGGTGAGAGCGCGGTCAGCGACCGTCGCCTCGGAGCCCGTTGTCGGCTGAGCGTGGATCAACGGTAGGTGCGGTGGATTGCGTCGCGGACGAAATCCAGGCCCTCGGTCCGCCACTGCGCCGCCGCGGAGCCCGGCTGATGCCGGGAGTGGTTGGGATCGTCACGATGGCGCTCCATCGCGGACGGGCTTGCCGGGTCGCGGTCCTCGCGTTGATGCGACGCTGCGGGTCGGTGTCGAGTGCTGTCCATCTGCTCTGGCTCCGTGGTGCGGATGAAGTTGTTCGGGCAAAAAAGAAGGGCCTCCTCCTGCGAGGGGACCCTTTGGTGATCCGGTTGTGGTCGGTGCCTACTCGGGCACGCGCCGCGTCCGGAACCTCGAGGTCCCCCTCCCAATCAGGAGGAGGCCGAGAAGTACGAGGACGGCGACGGCCACCTTGGTCATGTGGCCAGCAGACTACGGGACGGGACGCTCGACGTCAAGTGCGTGTGCTCGTCCTGTGGGAGTCCGGGAAGCAACTACAGGCCGAGGGCCAGCCGGTAGAGGCGGTCGCGCGCACCCTCCGGGACAACTGCGCTGTAGAGACGAGCCACCTGTGCGTCGTAGCCCACGAGGTAGCGATTCCTCGGCCGGCTCGAGGTGATCGCTCCGGCGATGACCCGGGCGACCGTCGCCGGATCGCCCATCAGCGGCCGCGTCAGGCGGACGCCCCGCATGGTGCGGTCGTAGGCGGTCGCGTAGCGCGTCGCCGAGCGGCGATCGACGGTGCGCTGGCCTTCGTCCCACAGCCCCGTGTCGAAGCCGCCCGGCTCGATGAGGGTGACGCGGACGCCGTCTCGCGCCACCTCGATGCGCAGCGCGTCGGACACCGCCTCCAGGCCGTGCTTGCTCGCCTGGTACCAGCCGGACAGCGGTGTCGTCGTCAGCCCGTAGATCGAGGAGATGTTGACGATGCGGCCGCCCCCCGCCTCGCGCATGTGCGGCAGGGCAAGGCGCGCCAGGCGCACCGGGGCCAGGAGCATGATCTCGAGCTGGTTGCGCGCATCGGCGTCGGAGACGTCCTCGACCGCGCCGAGGTTGGTGATCCCGGCGTTGTTGACGAGCGCGTACGGTCGGAGCTCGCCGATGACGCGCTCGCAGCCAGAGGCGTCGGTCACATCGAGCAGGACGGTCTCGACCTCCACCCCTGCCTTTCGGGCTGCAGCGTGCACGGTCCGTGCCTTGGCGGTGGAGCGGACCGTCCCCACGGAGCGCAGCCCGCGCCGGGCCAGCTCGACGACGGTGGCCAGCCCGATCCCGGAGTTGGCCCCAGTGGTCAGGACGGTGCGTCCGCTCGCCTCTTTCACAACGCCGGTGCAGTGTAGGACCGGTGACCAGGTCTCAGGTGGACGTGCTTGTTCGCCTGCGACCCGTCAGGCTGATGGAAGCAGCGTGAACGATTTTCCGGCGATCGTGCGCAGCACATGGAAGTGACGGCGGTCCAGGGTCAGCAGACGGTCGGTGCGGTAGCGGTGTGCCAGGACGACGAGCGACGCATCGGCCAGTCCGATCGCCTGATCCGAGTACCGGTCGATGATGTCGCGCGCACCACCGAGGTCCGCCTGGTCGAGCGCGACAAGGTCCCAAGCGCCCCCGGTCAGCTCGCTCAAGGCGGTCAGCTCCGCGGGCACGCCGCGGCGGGTGGCGAGCAGGTAATCCAGTTCTGCGAGGACGTACGGCGAGACCACGAACGGGCCGGGGTCACCGTCGATCGCGGCGGTCACGACGGCATTGTGTGCGTCACTGGCATCGAAGAAGGCCAGCAGTCCGCTGGTGTCGCAGATCAGCACCCTCAGCGATCGCCGAATCCTGCCAGGGCTTCGTCGGCGTGCTCAGCCAGCGAGGTCTCTCCGCTGGCCCACAGCCCGCCGCGCGGCCGTGGACGCTCCGCCGTGAGCGCCAGGGCGCCGAGGGCTTCGCGGATGAGACTTGCCTCGGAGCGCCGCGAGACGGCCGCCAACCGAGCGAGAGCCTGCTTGACGCCGTCGGGCAGGTACACGGTTGTCTTCTTCATCACATATATGGTACCACCTATGGCGACACCGAGGCGACGCCGCTCAGCTCGATGACGAAGGTGCCGAAATTCGAGATGCCCTCTGCGGTCACGAGGCTGCCTCCGGGACCGGGGAGGTGAGTGCGCCACGGGACGCCGAGCCCACCGTGGCGGCGTACTTGGCAAGTGCTCCGTACGGGTACCGGGGCGCGGGCGCAGTCCATCCGCGCAGCCGCTCGGCCAGCTCGGCGGCGGGCACGTCGATGTCGGCACGACGGGTGGGGACGTCGATGGTGATGATGTCGCCGTCGCGCACCGCCGCGATCGGTCCGCCCAGCGCGGCCTCGGGGGTCACGTGGGCGACCATGAACCCGTGGGTGGCGCCGGAGAAGCGCCCGTCGGTGATCAGCGCCACCGAGTCGCCGAGGCCCGCCCCGACCAGCGCGCCGGTCACCGCCAGCATCTCGCGCATCCCCGGACCGCCGACCGGCCCCTCGTAGCGGATGACGACGACGTCTCCGGCCACGATCGCTCCCGCCGCGACGGCGGCGAAGCAGGCCTCCTCGCCGTCGAAGACACGGGCCGGCCCCCGGTGGCTGGTCCGATCGTGGCCGGAGAGCTTGACCACGCAGCCGTCCGGCGCCAGCGCGCCGTAGAGGATGGCGATGCCGCCGCGATTCTTGAGCGGTGCGTCCGCCGGGCGGATGACCTCCTGGCCGGGCGTCTCGTCTGCCTGGGCCGCGACCTCGGCGATGGTCCGTCCATCCACGGTGAGGCATTCGCCGTTGAGCAGGCCGAGGCGCTCGAGACGCTCGGCGAGCACGGCGAGGCCGCCGGCGGCGTGGAGATCGGTGGCAACGAACCGGCCGCTCGGCTTGAGATCGGCGAGGATCGGCGTCCGCGCCGAGATGCGGTCGAAGTCGTCGAGGTCGAGGCGCACACCCGCCTCGGCGGCGATGGCGAGCAGGTGGAGCACGGCGTTGGTGGATCCACCGCTGGCGGCGACGCAGGCGATGGCGTTATCGAATGCGGCGCGCGTCGCCAGGCCGCGCGCTCGGATGTCGCGGCGCACCAGGTCGACCACCAGGCGGCCGGCCGCCTCGACCGCGGCCGGCTTGCCGGGGTGGGTGGCGGGGATATCGTTGGCGCCGGCGGGGCTGAGCCCCAGGAACTCCATGGCCGCGCTCATCGTGTTGGCGGTGAACTGGCCGCCGCAGGCGCCGGCGCCGGGGCACGCGGCCCGCTCCACCGCATCGAGCTCGGCGGCGTCGACGCGTCCGGCCGCATGCGCGCCGACCACCTCGAAGACGTCCTGCACGGTGAGGTCACGGCCGGCGTGCCGTCCCGCAGCAATCGTCCCGCCGAAGAGGATCAGCCCGGGCAGGTCGAGCCGGCAGAGCGCCATCGCCGCCGCCGGAATGGTCTTGTCGCAGCCGACGATCAGGACCAGCCCGTCGAAGCTGTGCCCGCGCGCCACCACCTCGATGGAGTCGGCGATGACCTCCCGCGACACCAGCGACGCACGCATCCCCTCGGTCCCCATCGACACGCCGTCGCTGACGGCGATGGTGTTGAACTCCATCGGCGTACCGCCCGCCGCACGGACGCCTGCCTTGGCGTGTCCCGCGAGCTCACGGTGGTTGAAGTTGCAGGGCATGGTCTCGATCCAGGCGTGACCGACACCGATGATCGGCCGGGCGAGATCCTCCGGGGTGAACCCGATGGCGCGGAGCATCGCACGCGCGGGCGCGCGCTGCGGCCCGTCGGTCATCGCCGCGCTGTGTCGCTTGCCGTCAGCGCCCGCGTCACCGCTCATGTGGGGCGGCAGTGTATCGGGTCTCGCGGCAATAGCTCGGACCTGCATCCCTCCAGCCCCATCGCGCTTGCGGATCCGGCGCGACGCTGCTAGGGTGCGGCCATGCGAAACGCTGCGCGTCTCTATTTTGCTCGGCCAGCCATGCGGCTGCCGAGGGCTCGTCGAGCCTAGCGCGCAGTCGTCTCAGGGACTGGCTTCATCAATGATGGGTCGGTCCCGGCGAAACCCCGCGGAGTGACCCACTCACTTCACGGAGGACATCGCTCATGGTGATCACCTCACTGATCCCCAGCGCCACGCGACATCCGCGGGCGCGCCCGGTTGCAATCGGCGACGCGCTCATCGGTGGCAGTGCTGTCACCATCATCAGCGGGCCCTGCGCGGTCGAGCCCGGGTACGTCGCCCACGCTCGCGCCACCGCGGCGGCCGGAGCGACGGTCCTGCGAGGCTGCGTGTACAAGCCCCGGTCCAACCCGGAATCCTTCCAGGGAATGGGCGCGCAGGGGTACGAGCTGCTCGACGAGGCGCGTCACGTCACCGGGTTGCCGATCATCGCGGAGCCGCTCGAGATCGAGCACATCGCAGAGCTCCGGCGCCACGTCGACGGGCTGATGATCGGGGCACGCTCGATGCACAACACTCCCCTACTGCGCGCGGCTGCTCGAACCGGGATGCCCGTCATCGTCAAGCGGGCGATGTCGGCGACACTCGATGAATGGCTCGCCGCCGCTCGGTACGTCCTGCTCGAGGGCAATGACCAGGTGGTGCTCTGCGAGCGCGGCATCAGGACGTTCGAGACCGCGACCCGGAACACGCTTGACGTCTCCGCCATCCCGGTGCTCCGGGAGCGCACCGACCTTCCCGTCATCGTCGACCCGAGTCACGCCGCCGGGCAGGCGTCCTGGGTGCCGTCGCTCTCCATGGCGGCCGTCGCCGCGGGGGCGGATGGCCTGCTGATCGAGTGCCACCCGGACTCCGAGCACGCCCTCTGCGACGCCGCGCAGGCGATCAGCCCGGTGACCCTGGCTGAGATCGTGCGGGCCACAGAGTTGCTGGTGACACTGGCACGTCCCTCCGCCGCGACCACCGTCGACCAGTGCCGCGAGGCCATCGACGGCGTCGACTCCGCGCTCGCCGTGCTGCTCGAGCGACGCGCGGCACTGGTGGGCCGTGTCGAACGGATCAAGCTCGACGCGGGGGCTCCGATCCGTGACCGGCGTCGTGAGGCGGAGGTGACAGCGCGGGTGGCGCGGTTGGCGCCGCACCTCGGCAGCGACGGAGCGGCCGCCGTGATGACCGCTGTCATCGACGCCTGCGTGACGACCGCGCTGGCCGGCGCGTGATGCAGGTCAGATGACCTTGCCCGGGTTGAGCACCCCGGATGGGTCCAGGAGAGCGCCACGCCGTGGCGGCGGCGCATGGGGGGTCGCAAGCGTCGCCAACGTGGACGCAACGCCCCCGTGGCGGCGCCACTCGCGGACGGACACGGTACAGTCGTTGCATTGCACACCCCCGCACGTCGAAAAAATTGCGCCTTCGATACCTGATCCCGGCCCTCCTGATCGTATGCGTCGCCACCGGCGGTGGGATCACCGCCCACGCCGCGGGCGATCGGCAGACAGCCTTCACCGATGCGGCCGCTCAGCTACGAGCGCAATGGGACGCCGACCTGGCCAACGGTGTGCCCGCGGCCAGCCTGGCCCCGCTTCGCACCGAGTTCGCCACCCGTCAACCGGCCGCCGCCTGGTGGTCGCCCGCGTGGTTCAACGACGACGGGCAGGCGCTGCTGGGGCAACTGCGCGATCAGACCCGGTCCGCGTGGAACGCGGCGCTCGACGCACAGAGGTCGCAGGCGCAGGCGGTGATCGAGCAGTGGGGCGGGTTCGCAGCACAGCAGTCGACGTGGCTCACCGCCGACGCCACCGCCGCCGCGCAGCGCTGGTCGGCCGGCCTCAGCGCCGCCACCACGCCGGCCGCGGTGCACCGCCTGGTGGTCTCCTGGCAGTCGTTCCTGGGACAGCAGCAGACCGCCGTGGTCGCGGCGCAGCGGGCAAAGCTGCAGGCGGAACTGCAGTCCGCCGGCGGTCCTGAGGCGGTGCTCGCCGCGGCTCGCCACCTCGTCGCCGTCGCCGCCGACGCCAACCTCGACCCGGGCAATGTCGCCCCCCTCGCCGCCGCGCTGGCCACCCAGATCTCCTCGGGCGCGGACGCGACAGCCACCGGCGCGCAGCTGCTCACCGCCGTGAACACGCTCCAGGCGCTGGTCAACCTCAACAACCAGGTCGGAGCGCAGATCCATCCCCTGCTGCTCAGTGTCGACCAGGCAGAGGCCGAGTCCACCCCGAACGCCGCCGCGCTGGCCGGCCAGGACCAGTCCATCGCCGCCCAGTTCCGCGCGGCCCGCACCGCCGACCAGCTCAACGCCGTCGAGCAGACCGTCACCACCGTCGCGGGCCAGGTCACCGCCGAGCTTGCCGCCAACCAGTGCGGGCACGCGGTGGGGAGCGGCAAGGTCATCACCCTCTCTCTGTCCCTGCAGGAGATGGTCTTCTACCAGGACGGCTGCGTGGTGCAGGCGACCGCCGTGAGCACCGGGCGGCCCCAGCTGCGCACCCCCACCGGCAGCTTCCACATCTTCAACAAGCAGACGCCGTTCGAGTTCATCTCGCCCTGGCCGCCGAGCTCGCCCTACTACTACTACCCGAGCAAGGTCAGCTGGGTGATGGAGTTCGCCGGCGGCGGCTACTTCATCCACGACGCCCCGTGGGAGTCGGCCGGTGCCTATGGCCCGGGCAGCGAGGACAACCCGTCCGCCGCCAGCCACGGGTGTGTCCACGTCCCCACAGCGGTGATGCAGTGGGCCTTCGCCTGGACTCCGCCGGGCACGCCAGTGGTGATCAGCGCCTGACCGGCTCGCAACGGTTGGGGACGAGGGATTCACGGTGGCCACACGGCCTCCAGCGCGCGCCAGGCGCGGACCGAGGTCATGGAGTTCCGGCCGGCCCTGATCGTGCTCGATGTCGGCCGGCCTCCCCGACGAGGACGGCTTCGCGCTCGCGCAGCGCCTCATCTCAGAGGTGCGCGCGCAGAAACGCCAGCGCGCGGGCCAGGATGGCGGCCCGGTTGCGGATGAACTGGTGGTCGTCGCCCGGGTACAGGTCGTACTCGACGGTCTTGCCCGCCGCCGTCAGCGCCGTATCGAGGTGATCGGCGAAGAGCCTGGGGACGGTGCTGTCGGCGACGTCCTGGTCGATCTGCACCGCGGCCGTCGTGGAGCTGACGTAGTTGATCGCCGACGCGCTGTCCCAGAAGCCCGGGTTGTCCCTGGGATTGCCGTGCATGTCGACGGCACCGGCTTCCACCTGCGATTGCACGGGCGGCGGATGGACGGGCACGGGTGGCGCGGGCCAGTTGTAGAAGAGGTCGTCCATCGAGCCGACGACGCCGGCCATGACGACCACGGCCCTGATCTGCTTGGAGACCACCATGGCGCGGAGCACCTCATGGGCACCCATGCTGTGCCCGTACAGGCCGACGCGGGCGGGATCCATGCGCGGGTCCGCGGCCACCGTGCTGATCAGGTTGAGCAGGTCATACGCGTAGACAGGCGACAGGTGGGCACCCTCGGCGACGCCCTGGCTCTGCCCGTGACCCCGGTAGTCCGGCTTGAGGACCAGGTAGCCGGCGCGAGCGAACGCGGCGATGAACTGCGCGTATGAGGCGTCATCGGTGCGGTAGGTGGCCGGGTCGATGTAGCCGTGGTTGACGATGACCACCGGCCAGCCGGCGGCGGGCCTGCGGCTGTCGGGCACGCTCATCAGGGCGTACTCGGTGAGCCCGTCCGATTGGAACGACACGACGCTGTTGACGTAGCCGCCCTGGTCCCCATCCGACCGCACCGGGGTCAGCGTGCTGGCCGGGTAGGTACGGCGGCGCATCGCCGCGATGGTGAGCCTGTCGAGGGCGACGGACAGCGCGCTGGGCGGCGACGCTGATGGCGACGGTAACAGTGACCGAGCCGCCGCCGGGGCGGGACGGACGGACGTCCCCGCCGCACCCGTGGCCGCGTGGTACAGGCCGAACCCCGCCGCGCCCACCGCGACCGCGGTGACGCCGGCGATCAGCCCTCGCTTTCTCATCCGACAACGAGGATAGGCTCAGCGGGGTCGCCGCACCCCGCGCCGAGAGGATCAGCCGTGCCCGGAACCGCCGGTCACCGCCTGGGTTGGAGCGCTGGTGGCAGCCGCGCCTGTCCGAGTCGACTGGGCGCCACCTCAGGGAAGGCTGAGAGTCCCGCCCGACGGAGCGGTCAGGTGCCGGTCGCCCGCTCCGGCCACCCGGCGACTCGCACGACGGAGTCGTCGGTGCCCACCAGTCGCGCCGGAAGCTTTCTCTGCTCGAGCCAGTCGACGGCGGTGGCGCCGCGCACGATTGCCGCCGTGGAGGCGATGTTGGCGTCGACGCACCGTGCCGCGGCCACGCTGGCAAGGCGCCACGGGCTCCGTGCCGGGGCACCGGTGCGCGGGTCGATGATGTGGTGCATCTCAACCTCGCCACGCCGCCAGCGGCGGACGCGCGTGCTCGATGTGGCGAGGGCACCGTCCATCATCCTGATCCGCTCGGCGTCGGGCGACGGAGCGTCATTGCTGTCGTCCGACACCTGGATCAGCCAGCCGCCCGGTGGGGCCTCGCCGGCGACCGCGATGTCGCCGCCGAGGCTGACCAGTGCCCCACCCCCGCCCAGCGCGGTCAGTGCGGCGGCGGCGGCGAGGTCGGCGGCGAGTGCCTTGGCGGTGGCCCCGAGGTCGATCTCCACGCCACGCGGGAAGCTCACCGTCCGGCTCCGCTCGCTGAAGCGCACCGTCTTCCATCCGGGCACCGGCGTGGCGGTGAGCACCAGCGGTTCGCCGACCGCGGGGACGGAGCCGAAGTCGACGTCATAGCCGGCGAGCCGCAGCGCCCTCCCAATCGTCGGATCGACGGCACCGTCGGTCAACCGCGCGCCGCGCAAACCGTGGCCGATGGCGAGTGCCAGGAGCGGGCTCACCCGGGTCTCGCTGCCCGCGGCGGCGTTCAGCCGGCTCAGCTCGCTGTCGTCGCGAAAGCGACTGCAGGACAGGTCGATGTCGCGGAGGACCTCGTCGACCGCAGCCTTGGCGGCGCTGAGGCGCTCGGGCCGGGTCACCACCACCTGCACGCGCGTGCCCAGCGCGCGGTCGTGCGCAGTCGCGGTGGCCGCCGGGTCAGCCACGCACGTAGATCAGCGCCACGGTGTCGGAGTACACGAGGTGCCAGTTCGACTGCGTCGCCAGCGCCGAGGCAAGCGGCGTGTTCGGCTCGAAGACGACATAGTCGACGCCGTGCCGGTTGAGGATGTCGAGCCAATCGCTCTGCACCTGAACCACGTGGACGTACTCGTTCATGATCGTGTCGCCCATCAGGTCAGCCTCGCCGAAGAGGAACACGCGGCGCGACGGCTGTGGATCGAAGCGGTAGATCATGTACCCGCCCCACCCATAGTCGCTGAACATCCGCGTCCCGGTGCTGGCGTGGTTGTCGAGATAATCCGCCGCCGCCGACGGGTAGTTCTCCACGGTGCTCAGCGCCTGGTGACCGAGCAGCGAGCGCAGCCCCACGGCGACGACGAGCGCGGTCACCAGAGCAACAGCCGCGGCCGCCGCGACCGTACGCCGGGCGTCCAGGCGCAGCCGGGCCGGCCATCTCTCCCCCACCGACAGGAGAGCCGGCCCCCACGCCCACGCCAGCAGCGGCGTCGCCGTGGCCACGAAGATGGCGATGTGGCGCACCGACTGCAGCGCCAGCAGAAGACCGACCAGCGCGACCACAACGCTGAAGACCGTCGGCCGCGCGCGACGCAGGGCGAGCCCGACGAAGAGGATCACGATCATCGCCTCGAGGCCGCGCATCTCCAGCAGGTGGAAGTTCGGCGACTGCCACTCGGTGATGAATGACTGCTGCACCGCGCTCGTCTGGGTGCGCCACGAGTACACGTAGAGCGCGACCCCGCGCGGGTTGACCAGGCCGGCCAGCAGCGACGCGGCTGAGATGATCGCGATGCGGATGGCCCGGCTGCGTGCGACCGCGTCAGCGCGGTGCACCGCCCAGCGCCCCGCCTCGATGAGGAACGCGAGCCCGAGGAAGAGGAAGGCGATGACGAAACCGCCGTGGAAGTTGGCCCACACCATGAGGATCAGCGGCATCGCGTACAGCCCGCGGTGACCCTCGGAGAGGAATCGCTCGATGAGGTAGAGCTCGACGCAGACGAGCGCGAAGGTGATCATCTGCGGCCGCGGTCCCCACACCGCCACCCCGGCGACCGCGGCCAGCGCGATCGCCGAGGCGGTGGCCACCGCGGGGGTCGGCCGCAGGTTGATGCGGCGGACGATGAACCAGAAGCCCGCCCAGGTGATGGCGCCGAAGCCGAGGCTCACCGCGAGCTGGCCGCCGACCTTCCCCAGCCCGTAGATGAGCAGCTCGGAGAGGTACTCGTGGTCGGTCCACACGTGGTCGGCGACGGTGTACGTGTAGAGATCGTGGGCGGGCAGCGCGTGATGATCGAGGATCCAGCGGGCGGTGACGACGTGCCACCAGTAGTCCGCGTCACCCACCCGCCGCACGATCAGCGGCAGGATCGCGATCAGGGCCGCGGCCACCAGCAGGGTGCCCCCGGTCCAGGCGATCTGCCGGCGGCGCGGGGTTGCGGTCAAGGCGCCACCTTAGCACCGCCAATTCCGCCGCCGCGCCCCGTGGCGGGGCACCACCGGGCCCTGCGTAGACTCCGCGGTGATGTCTGAATTCCGGCGCGCCACGCTCGGTGAGGACTTCGGCTACACACCGGGCGAGCAACCGCCCGACGGTGAGGGCTGGGTGAAGCTGAACACCAACGAATCCCCCCTGCCGCCGTCGCCCCGGGTGGCGCCCGCCATCGCCGCCGCCACCGCCGCGCTGAACCGCTATCCGAGCCCGCTGGGCGAGCCTCTGCGCAGCGCGATCGCCTCCCACCACGGCGTCGACGTCGAGCAGGTCGCCGTCGGCAACGGCGCCGACGCCCTGATCGACGCCTGCTTCGCGGCGTTCTGTGAGCCGGGTTCCTCGGTGGTGCTCACCGAGCCCACGTACTCGCTGCTGGAGGTGGCGGCCCGGATCCGTGCGGTTGACCCGGTCACGGTTGCGCTGCCGGACGGCGGCGCCCCCCCACCCGAGTTCGCCCAAACCCACGCTCCACTCCGCTTCCTGGTGAACCCCAACTCGCCGACGGGGACGTGGCTGGAGCCGGCGGACCTCGCCACCCTGCTGGCCGGCGCGGCCGGGGTCACCGTCATCGACGAGGCCTACTGCGACTTCGCCCCACGGTCCTGCATCCCGCTGCTGGCGGCCAACCCGTCGTGGCTGGTGCTGCGGACGTTCTCCAAGGCGCATGGCCTGGCGGGGCTGCGCGTCGGCTACGCGGTCGGTGCACCCGGCCTGATCGCCGATCTCCTCGCGGTCGGTGAGTCGTACCCCGTGGATCGCTGTGCCATCGCCGGCGCCACGGCGGCGCTCGAGGACCGCGACCACCATCGCGCGCTGGTCGACGCGGTGCGCACCGAGCGCGCCCGGCTGGGAGACGCGCTGCGGGCACGCGGCTGGTCGGTGCCACCGTCGCAGGCGAACTTCCTCTGCGCCCAACCGCCAGAGGCAGCCGGCGATGTCGCCGCTCGGCTGCGGGCGAGGCGCATCCTGGTGCGATCGTTCTGCGGGGACGGCGCCCGACTGCGCATCACCGTCGGCACCCGGTCGGAGAACGACGCACTGCTCGACGCGCTCTGATGAGGTCCGCGCACGGGACGTGCCTACACTGTCGCGCATGAGCACTCGAGACGGCGTTGCCGCACGCCCCGGTGGCTTTCGGGACTGGCTGCCCGGCGCCGCAGCCGCCCGCCGTGCCCTGACGGGGCGGCTGCTCGACACCTTCACCGGCGCCGGCTACCAGCTCATCGACACCCCCTCGGTCGAGTACGCGGACACGGTGGAGCGCGGCGTCGGCGCCGATGCGCAGGACGAACTGTTCCGTTTCATGGACGCCGATGGCAGCATGCTCGCGCTGGTCGGGGAGCGCACCGTCAGCGTCGCCCGCGCGGTGGCGACGCATCTTCGCCACGGGCCCTTCCCGCTGCGGCTCTGCTACGCGGGTCCCGTGGTGCGCAACCGCGCCCTGCTCGGCGGACGCAGGCGCGAGGCCATGCAGGCCGGCTGCGAGCTGGTCGGAGACGCCGGGCTGGCAGCCGACGCCGAGTGCATCGCCCTGGCGGTGGCGGCGCTCGACGCGGCGGGCGTCCCCGGGATCCAGGTGGACGTGAGCCACGCCGGCTTCCTGCCGTCGCTGCTCGCCGGTCCCGACGTCGATGCCGCGACCCGCGCCCGTGTGGCCACAGCTCTCGCCGCCCGCGATCTCGTCGCCGTCGAGGAGGCGCTGGCGGGCACCAGCGTCGGTGCCGCGGAGCACGAGCTCCTGCTGCGCTTTCCGGCTCTGCGCGGTGGACGTGAGCTGCTCACCAGCGCGAGCGCCGGCCTGCGCGGCGAGCCGTCGCTGCGGGCCATCGAGGAGCTGGGGCGCCTCTGGGACCTGCTCGGCGAGCGCCACCTCGACGACCGCGTGCAGATCGACCTCGGTGCGGTGCGCGACTGGGACTACTACACCGGGCCGACGTTCGAGCTCTTCAGCGGCGACCTCGGCTTCCCGCTCGGTGCCGGTGGACGCTACGACCGCCTGCTGGAGCGCTTCGGCCCGGCGCGTCCGGCCACCGGCTTCGTGGTCCACGTCGATCGCTGTCACGACGCGATGGGGCGGCGCGACGACGCCCGTAGCGTGGACGGCTCCGGCCTGCGCATCGCCGTCCCGACCGGCGCGCTGCTCGCCGGCGCGTGTGCGCTGCTGGACCGTGCCGGCATCGCCCCCGGGCTGTGCCCCGACTCCTTCGAACGCCGCCTGCAGCTGTCCATCGGTGGCAACGAGGTGATCACGGTGCGGCCAACCGATGTGCCCGTCTACGTGGAGATGGGCGCGTGCGATTGCGGCATCGTCGGCAAGGACGTGCTCTGGGAGTCCGAGCGCGACCTCTACGAGATCGCCGACCTCGGCTTCGGACACTGCCGGCTCGTGGTCGCCGCCCCCGAGGGCACGCCGCTGGCCCGCGGTGACTGGCCCGCATCGCTGCGCATCGCCACCAAGTATCCACACTCGGCGCGACGGTTCTTCGCCGCCCGTGGCGACGGTGCCGAGCTGATCAAGCTCCACGGCTCGGTGGAGCTGGCCCCGTCCGCGGGTCTCGCCGACGGTGTCGTCGACCTGGTCGCGACCGGGGCCACGCTGCGCGCCAACCGGCTCGTCGAGGTGGCCACCATCGCTGAGTCGACGGCGCGCCTGGTGGTCAACGTGGCCTCGATGAAGACGCGCAGCGCACCGGTCGCGCGACTGGCGGCGACGTTGCGCAGTGCCGTGGAGGCCGAACGCGCATGACCACGCTGCGCGTGCTCAACGAGGAGCAGTGGCGTGCGCAGACGGGCGCGGCCGTCCGCCGCTTCAGCATCCCCGAACCCGACGCCGCCACCGCGGACCGCCTGCGCGCCGTCTTCGGTCGCGAGATCACCGCCGTCGGTGCCGTCCGGGAGATCGTCGCCGACGTGCGCGACCGGGGCGACGACGCCGTCCGCGACTGGACGGAACGCATCGAGGGCGTCCGGCTGAACAGTCAGCCGATGGATCCGGGATGGATGGCATCGTGCTGGGAGAGCCTGGAGGGCCCGCTGCAGAACGCATTGAGCGCGGCCGCGGAGCGGATCCGCGGCTTCCACGACCTCCAGGTCGACACCCGACCGCGCGGCGCAGCGGGGCTGTGTCTGCGGCCCGAGCCGCTGCGCCGGGCGGGATGCTACGTGCCCGGCGGACGGGCGGCGTACCCGAGCACGGTGCTGATGAGCGTCATCCCCGCGCAGGCCGCGGGTGTCCCCTCCATCGCCGTGACCAGCCCGGCCACGCCGGATGGTGCGGTGCACCCCCTGGTTGCCGCCGCCGCCCACCTCCTCGGCGTCGACGAGGTGCACGCCATGGGAGGCGCGCAGGCGATCGCTGCCCTCGCCTACGGGACGGAGAGCGTCGCCGCGGTCGACAAGATCGTCGGGCCGGGCAACCTGTTCGTGACCCTCGCCAAGCGTGAGGTCTTCGGCGCCGTCGACATCGATCAACTCGCCGGGCCGAGCGAGATCATGGTGATCGCCTCCGCCGACGCCGACCCGCGGCTGATCGCGGCCGACCTGGTCTCCCAGCTCGAGCACGACCCGCTCGCCTGGGCGCTGTGCGTCACGGATTCCAGCGAGCTCGCTGCCGCCGTGGCCGCCGCGTTCGCACAGACTGCGCCGGTGGCGGCGCGCGCAGGCATCATCGCCGAGTCCGCCGGACGCCACGGGGCGGTGATCACCGTCGCCGACCTCGGCGCGGCCGTGGACGTCGCCGCGTCGTTCGCTCCCGAACACCTCTCGCTGCAGGGCCGCGACGCGGAGGCGCTGCGCGATCGCGTCCACGGCGCCGGCGCCATCTTCTGCGGCGCGCTGTCGCCGGTCTCGATGGGCGACTACATCGCCGGGCCCAACCACACCCTGCCGACGCAGGGTGCGGCGCGATACCGCGGACCGCTGTCGGTGATGGACTTCGTACGCTGGCCGTCGGTCGTCGACCTCAGCGGCGAGGATTTCGACATGCTCGCGCCGGTGGCGTGCGAGCTGGCGGTCGCGGAGGGGCTGAACGGGCACGAGCAGGCCATCCGCCTGCGCATGGAGGGTCGAACGGCATGAGTGGACGACGCGGAGAGACGCTGCGCGAAACCCGTGAGACGCGCATCGAGTGCGTGGTCGACGTCGACGGCGGCGGCCACGCGACCGTCGAGCTTCCCCTCCCCTTCTTCGCGCACATGCTCGAGTCCTTCATCAAGTACAGCGGCATGGACGTGCGCATCGTGGGGCACGGTGACATCGACGTCGACGCCCACCATCTCGTCGAGGACACCGGGCTCGTGCTGGGCTCCGCGGTGGCGCAGGCGCTCGGCGACAGGGCCGGGATCGCGCGCTTCGGGCACGCCTACGCACCGCTCGACGAGGCGCTGGTGCGCTGCGCGCTCGACTACGGCAAGCGGCCTCACGTCGTCTATGAGATGAGCGGGCTGCGCGGCCGCATCAACGACTTCGACGTCGCCGTCCTCCAGGAGTTCGTGCGCGGCTACGCACAGAACGCGGGAATCAGCCTTCACCTCGACCTCATCCGTGGCGAGAACCTGCACCACATCGCGGAGGCGGCGTTCAAGGCGCTCGGCCTGGCCACGCGGCAGGCCCTGGCGGTGGTCGGCGACGGCATTCCCTCGACGAAGGGAAGCCTGTGATCGGGACTCCTTGGGTGTCGCCGGCGGTTCGCATCGGCATCTGCGATTACGGCGTCGGCAACCTGCGCAGCGTGGAGCGCGCCGTCGAGCGCAGCGGCGCGACCGCGGTGATCAGTGACGACGCCGGCGTGCTCGACGACTGTGACGGCCTCGTCCTCCCCGGCGTCGGCGCCTTCGCGGTGGCCGCGTCGGCGCTGCGCGAGCGTGGCCTCGACGGTGTGGTGCGCGCGATGGTGGAGACTCACCGCCCCCTGCTCGGCGTCTGCCTCGGCTTCCAGCTTCTCTTCACCGAGAGCGAGGAGGGCGACGGTGCATACGGGCTGAACATCATCCGCGGCCGCGTCCGCCGCCTCCATCCGTCCGTGGGGAAGGTGCCGCACATGGGCTGGAACCGCCTCCAGCAGGACCGGCCGTCCACGCTGCTCGACGGCGTCGCCGACGGCGCGCATGTGTACTTCGTCCATTCCTTCGCCGTCCTCGTGGACACTCCCTCCGCCGTGATCGCCCACACCGACCACGGCGGCGAGGTGGTCGCCGCGGTGGAATGCGGCGAGGTGATGGGCACACAGTTCCACCCCGAGAAGAGCGGCGCCGCCGGGCTGCGGCTCTACGCCAACTTCGCGGCGGCGTGCGCGGGCGCGCGAACGGCGGCGCGATGAGCGCCGCGGCCATGCTGGTCATCCCCTCGATCGACCTGCGCGGTGGCCGCGTCGTCCGGCTGCTCCGCGGCGACTACGGTCACGAGACGGTGTACGACGCCGACCCGGCTGCGGTGGTGCGCTCCTTCGTGGCGAGCGGGGCGCGGCGAGTCCACATCGTCGATCTCGACGCGGCCCGCGGCCGCAGCGACTCCGAATCGGACGCGGGCATGGTCGCGGCCGTGCGCGCGGTGAGCGGCGCCGGCGCGGCGGCCCAGGTGGGCGGAGGCGTGCGCAGCGAATCGGCCGCGCGGCACTGGTTCGGCCTCGGTGCGGCCCACGTCGTGCTCGGCAGCCTCGCGGTCACCAGGCCGGATGAGGCTCGCGCCGTCTGCGAGGCATTTCCGCAGAGGGTGCTGCTCGGACTCGACGTCCGCGACGGGGAGGCGCGTGCCCAGGGCTGGACGGTGTCCGGAGGCTCCGCGGAGGAGCACCTGCGGCGCTGGTCGGACTGGCCGTCGGCCGGCTTGGTCTACACCACCATCGAGCGCGATGGAACGCTGGCGGGGCCCGACGTCGCCGCTCTGCGGGCGGTGCGCGAGACATTCGGCGGGCCGCTCTACTCCAGCGGTGGCATCCGCGATCTCCACGACGTCTCTGCGTGCCAGGAGGCCGGTGCCGCCGGCGTCATCGTCGGCCGCGCGCTGCACGAGGGCCTGTTCGACCTCGGCGAGGCGGTGCGGCGGTTCCAGGACGAGGTGGTTGCGTGACCGTCGCCAAGCGGATCATCCCCTGCCTCGACGTGGACCGCGGCCGGGTCGTCAAGGGGGTCAACTTCGTCGACCTCCAGGACGCCGGTGACCCCGCCGAGCTGGCGGAGCGCTACAACGCCGACTCGGCCGACGAGCTCGTCTTTCTCGACATCACGGCGTCGCACGACGGGCGCGACATCCTCATCGATGCCGTGCGCCGCACCGCGGAGTCGGTGTTCATCCCGCTCACCGTCGGGGGCGGCCTGCGCACCGTGGCCGACATCGACCGCATGCTCCGCGCCGGCGCCGACAAGGTGTCGCTCAACACCGCGGCGCTGCAACGACCGGAGCTGATCGGCGAGGCCGCCGCCCGGTTCGGCGAACAGTGCGTGGTGGTGGCGATCGACGCGCGCCGCGAGGGCGAGGGGTGGACGGTGCTGTCGCACGGTGGCCGCCGCGGCACCGGGCGCGACGTCATCGCCTGGGCGGCCGAGGCCGTCGAGCGCGGCGCCGGTGAGATCCTGCTCACCAGCATGGACCGCGATGGCACCCGCGACGGCTACGACCTCGAGCTCACGCGCGCGATCGCAACGGCCGTGCCCGTGCCCGTGATCGCCAGCGGCGGGGCGGGCGACCCCGAGCACGTTCGGGCCGCGCTGGTCGAGGGCGGCGCCGACGCCGCGCTGGCCGCGTCGATCTTCCATTTCGACGCCTTCCCCATCCCGGTGGTGAAGGACCATCTCGCGGCCGCGGGCGTGGAGGTGCGACGGTGAGCGCAGAGCCCCGCTTCGGCGCCGACGGCCTGCTGCCCGCGGTGGTCCAGGAGCGCGCCAGCGGCGAGGTGCTGATGGTCGCCTTCATGAACCGCGAGGCCTGGGAGCGCACCCTGAGCACGGGCCGCGCCTGGTTCTGGAGCCGCAGCCGCGCCGAGTTGTGGGAGAAGGGGGCGACCAGCGGCAACGTCATGACGGTGCTCGAGGTGCGGCTCGACTGCGACGAGGACACAGTTCTGCTCGTGGTCGACCCCGCCGGTCCGGCATGCCACACCGGAGCCCGCTCCTGCTTCTTCACCACCGTCCCGCGGGAGGACCGGTGACCTCGCGCAGCGCCGCGGACGACCTGGCGCTTGCGCTCGAGCTCGCCGATCGCGCGGACGGCATCAGCCTGGCACGCTTCGGCGCCGCCGACCTGCGCGTCGACACCAAGGCAGACAACTCTCCCGTCACCGAGGCCGACCAGGCGATCGAGGCGATGATCCGCACCCGCCTGGCGAGCGCGCGCCCGAGTGACGCGGTGCTCGGTGAGGAGGGCGGGTCGAGCGGTGACGGCGAGTGGCGCTGGATCGTGGACCCCATCGACGGCACCCGCAACTACGCCCGCGGGGTTCCGGTGTGGGCCACGCTGCTCTCGCTGCGCCGCGGCGACGAGGAGGTCTGCGCGGTGGTGTCGGCGCCGGCGCTGCGGCGGCGCTGGTGGGCGATGAGCGGCGCCGGAGCGTGGTGCAACGGGGACGGCATGTCGGTCTCGACGCGCGACCGGCTCGACGACGCCACCGTCTCATTCACGGACGTCCGCGACTTCGACCGCCACGGCTGGGGGACGGGATTCACCCGCCTGGCGGCGCGGTGCGCCACGATGCGCGGCTTCGGGGACTTCTGGTCGCACATGCTCGTCGCCGAGGGCGCCATCGATTGCGGCATCGAGCCGGTCGTCAACGAGTGGGACATCAGCGCCGCGCGCCTCATCGTCCGCGAAGCCGGTGGCCGGTTCAGCGACTTCGGCGGCGTCGACCACTGCCGCGGCGGCAACGTGGTGACCAGCAACGGGCTGCTCCACGACGCCGTGCTGGCGTGCCTGGGCGAGCGCCGGCCCTGATCGGAACGGGCGTGGGGTGTCCGCGGCGACGGGCCATGGTTCCGCTGCGGAATGACTGTTCCAGGAGGACGCGCGATGAACGGCCAGCAGTGCCCGGCCTGTGGCGAGTGGAGCGATGACGCGACGACGGAGTACTGCCCGGCGTGCGGCGAGGTGCTCGCGGTCGACGACCCGGCGACGTGACCAGTGAGGTCAGCGCGCGGCCGCGCGCTCTTCGACCACGGACTGCGCGTCGATCCACGCCTGCAGCGAGTCGCCGGACTCCCAGGACGTGATCAGGGCGTAGCGCGGCTGCGGGCCAGGGTTGTGGACCACGTGCCAGAGGCGCTGGGTGTCGATGATGAACTGCATGCCGGCGTGCAGCGGGATGCGCGACTCGGTCGCCTCGTCCTCTTTGTCCTCGCGAAGGATGAAGGCGGCGTTGTTGTCGGTCAGCTCCAACCACGAGCGCACCACCCAGCCCTCGCCGTCGGGGTTGAGGCGGTTGTTGTCGTCGAGGTGGAGCTGGCGGCGGGCAGAGGGCTCGTCGCTGGGATTGAGCTTGATGACGCGCACCCGCCCGTACCGCGTCTGCACCGCCTCGACGTAGCCCACCAGCGCCGGGGCGATGTCCCTGTTCTTGGTCCAGATGCCGTCCTTGTCGGGCTTGCCGTGGTCCCAGAATCCCGCGCACTCCATCTCGCCGAGCGCGGAGGCGAGGGGAGCGAAGTTGGTGTCGCCACCGCTCTTCCAGTCCATGTACTCCAGGCCGAGCCATTCGCTCGGCGGGATCGGCGGGCCGTCGTAGTCGCGGAGGATCACGAATCCCTTCTCGTCGAAGATCGGCAGCGTGCGATGGGCCATGGCGCGGGACTCCTGCTCAGGTGGCTGGCTCGGACGGCGGTGCGGTGGGGTGCAAGGGTACGACGGGCGCCTTCCCCTGGCACGCCGCTAGGCTGGAGCGGTGACCAAGGCGCCGACCGCTCAGCTGGAGGAGGAGCTGGCCTTCGCGCACGAACTGGCGGACGCCGCCGACGTGCTCTCGATGAGCCGCTTCCGGGCGCTTGACCTCGTGGTCACATCCAAGCCCGACCTCACCCCCGTGACCGAGGCCGACCACGCCGTCGAGCGGGCCGTCCGCGAGCTGGTGGCCCGGCGCCGGCCCCGCCACGCGGTCGTTGGCGAGGAGTTCGGCGGCGACGTCGCGGCGACCGAGGGGTGGCGCTGGGTGGTCGACCCCATCGATGGCACCAGGAGCTTCGTGCGCGGCAACGAGACGTGGGCGACGCTGATCGCCCTCCAGCACGATGGCCGGTCGGTCGCCGCGGTCGCCTCGGCGCCGGCCTATGGGCACCGCTACTCCGCCATCCGCGGTGGTGGCGCGACCGCCGACGGGCGGCCGATCCACGTCTCCAAGGTCACCAGCATCGAGGAGGCGATGATCACCCACACCTCGGTGTCGGGCTTCGCGCGTGCCGGCATGGCGGATGAGCTGGTGGAGATCGCCGCGCGCTGCTGGGACGCGCGTGGACTGGGCAACTCGCTCTCCCACCTCGCCGTGGCCCGCGGCAGCGCCGACATCGGCTGGACGGCGAGGGCCAACCTCTGGGACTACGCTGCCCTCTCGCTGATCGTCGAGGAGGCGGGCGGCCGGTTCCTCGACCGCTCCGGCGACGGGCCCCTGGGGGGGACCGGCCTCTCCACCAACGGTCTGCTCCACGCCGAGGTCCTCGCCCTCACCGGCGCCGACCGCAACCGGCACCCGTAGTTACGGCTTCTCGCGCGACCACTCCGCGGCGTTGTCCTCGAAGTTGGCAGCATCCTCGGGACGCGACCCGGAGTTGCCGATCTCGACCGCGGCGAGCTGGTCGGCGTCGTGGACGTCATTGAAGGTCTCGTCGCGGTCTCCCGGATCGGGGGCGGCGCCCTTCGGGCTCACCTCTCCCTCGTCCTCCAAGGCCCGGTCGGCGCTCTCCAGCGAGATCGGCGGCTCGGACGGCGTCGTCTCATCCGGCGGGCTGTCGGGGTATCCCTCGGGGATGTCGGTGTTGGCCACGATGATGTCCTCCTCAGGCCATCCTAGTCCGCTCGCACCGCCGGCCATCGCTTCGGCTCGCGGGCCGCGCCCCAGCCTCGTAGACTGGCGGCGATGAGCAGCAACGCCGTCTCCCCCGCCACCTCGCCGCGCGCGGGCGCCCAGGCCCTGGGCCTCGGGGGCGCGGCCCGTGTCTTCGCCGGCTACGGCAGCCCCCGCATCATGGGGATTGTGGCCACAGCGGCGGTGGCGGGCCGCGTCGCGCTGGGGCGCTGGAGCCTGGGCGACCTGATCGTCGTCGGCGCCATCCTCGCCATCGAGCCGTTCGCGGAGTGGCTCCTGCACGTCTTCGTGCTGCACTTCCGCCCCCGCACCATCGGGGGCAGGCGCATCGACCCGCTGTTCGCCAAGCGACACCGCATGCACCACCGCGACCCGCGCGACATCCCGCTGGTCTTCGTCCCGCTGCCCGTCCTGGCGGGGTTCTTCGTGGCTCTGGGCGCGGTCAGCGGTCTCGCCGTCCCCGACCACCGGCTGGGGCTGACCGCTTTCGCGACGATGATGACGTTCCTCCTCGGCTACGAGTGGTCCCACTACCTGATCCACTCGCCGTACGTGCCCCGCAGCGCCGCCTTCCGGGCGGTCTGGCGGGCGCACATCCTCCATCACTACAAGAACGAGAAGTACTGGTTCGGCGTCACCAACCCGGTCGCCGACTATGTCCTCCGCACCCATCCGGCCAAGGAGACCGTGGCCACGTCGGCGACCGCGCGGACGCTCGGCGTCGACGACGAGTTCACCCTGCTCGCGGCCAGCGCCTGAGCAGACGGGCGCACGGCGGCAGCCACCCTGCCTACAGGTGGATGCCGCGCATCAGCATGCTGAGCGCGTACGCCTCCGCGCTGACGGGCGCCTCCTCACCATCGCCGTCGGCCTTCTTCTTTCCCCCGCTGTCCGGGAGCATGTGGTACGCCGCGCTCATGAGCAGGTTGTGCAGTCCCGGCAGAACGGCATGGGTCAGTTCGCCGAACTTGCCCAGCCGCGTGGAGACCTCGTGGGGGCGCGTGATCATCGCCTGCACCACCATCTCGGCAGCCTCCTCGGGGCTGATGGTCGGGAAATTCTTGTAGATGCCGGTCGGCGCGATCATCGGTGTGCGCACCAGGGGCATGTGCACGGTGGTGATGTCGATGCCGTCAGCGGCCACCTCCGACGCCAGGCAGCGCGAGTACGCGTCGAGCGCGGCCTTGCTGGCGACGTAGGCGGCGAAGCGCGGTGGGTATGTCTGGCCGCCGATGGAGGTGATGTTGATGATGTGGCCGCCGCCGTTCTCCTTCATGTTCGGCAGCGCGGCCATGATCAACGCGATGGCGCCGAAGTAGTTGAGCTGCATGGTTCGCTCGAAGTCGTGGAAGCGGTCGAGCGAGTCCATCACCGAGCGGCGGATCGAGCGGCCGGCGTTGTTGATGAGCACGTCGACGCGGCCGTGGTCGGCGATGACGCGCTCGAGCATCTCCTTGCAGGCGCCGGGGTCACTGAGGTCGGTCGGATAGAGGTGCACGGTGGCGCCGAGCGCCTCGGCCTCCGCCTTCATCTCCTCGAGCTTCTCGACGCCACGTGCGACGCCGATGATGGTGGCGCCCGACGCGCCCAGCGCGCTGGCGACGGCGCGGCCGATGCCGCTCGACGCACCGGTGATCACCACCACCCTGCCGGCGGCGACGCGCCGGACGTTCTTCGCGGTGGGCAGATCGGGGTCGAGGTGGCGCTCCCAGTGGTCCCACACCTTCCAGGCGTAATCGTTGAGCCGCGGGACGCTGATGCCGCTGCCCTCCAGCGCCGCCGTGGCGCCGGCCGCGTCGAAGGTCGCGGGATAGTCCATGTACGCCAGGGCGGTTTCCGGGATGCCGAGGCGGTCGAGCACCTGCTGGCGGACACGCTTCACGGCGGGCAGGTCGCCGACCACCTTGAGGGTGTCACCGGGGATCATCTTGGTCATGCGGCGATCGAAGCGCAGTGCGAACTCGGGCGCGTGCGCCGCGCGGCAGAACGTGTTCAGTGTGTCGCCGAGCGACAGCGGCCGGGGGTCGACGAGGTGGAAGGCGCGGTTGTCGAGCCCGTCGAGATGGGCGATGTGGTCCATCGCCCTGGCGACGAAGTCCACCGGGACGAGGTTGAGCGGCCCGCCCTCGGGACCGACGAACGGCATCCACTGGGGGAACTCGCTGCGCAATGTCTGGATCAGCTTGAAGGCGTAGTAGGGCCCGTCGATGCGATCTGCCTCACCGGTCTCCGACGAGCCGATGACCATGCCCGGGCGGTAGACACGCCAGGGCACCGTCGCCTCGTCGCGCACGATGCGCTCGGCCTCGTACTTGGTCGAGAAGTAGGGGTGGTCGAGGTCCTGGCCCTCGGCGAACATCGCCTCGGTGAACAGGCCCTTGTGGCGACCGGCGATGGCGATTGAGCTGACGTGGTGGAAGCGCTCGGCGGCGATGGCGTTGGCGAGCTCCACGGTGTGGTGGGTGCCATCGATGTTGGCGCGCGCGGTGTCCTCGGCGGAGGCGGCGAGGTCGTAGACGGCGGCGAGGTGGAAGACGGTCGCGCCCTGCAGGCGTTTGCGATCCTCGGCGGTGATCGCCAGGCCGGGCTCGGCGATGTCGCCGATCACCGCGTGAAGCCGGCTGCCGCGCGGATCGAGGCGCTCGCGGAGCGCGGCGAAGCGATGTCGCGAGCCCGGCCGGACGAGGACGTTGATGTCCCCCTCGCGCGCGAGCAGCAGCGGCATCAGCTGGCGACCGATGAACCCGGTCGCCCCGGTCACGAAGTACTGCACCATCCACCTCCTGGGCCACAATCCACACAGCGGTCTGCGCGACGCGGAGAATAGCCCGCCGAACGGTCGCCGCATCCGCTGCGCCAGAATTGACATCCATGTCAACTTTGCTCGGAGGCCATCCCGCCCATGCCTGAAGCCGTCATCGTCGCCGCCGGTCGCTCGCCCATCGGCCGGGCGATGAAGGGATCACTGGTCAATGTCCGCCCCGACGACCTGGGCGCGCACATCGTGACCAGCGTCCTGAGCCAGGTGCCGGAGCTCGATCCCAACACCATCGAGGACCTCATCTGCGGCTGCGGGCTTCCCGGGGGTGAGCAGGGCTTCAACCTCGGGCGGGTGCTCGCCATCCTGACCAACCTCGACGTTCCCGGCACCACGATCAGCAGGTACTGCTCCAGCTCCCTGCAGAGCACGCGCATGGCCGCGCACGCGATCCAGGCGGGTGAGGGCGACACCTTTCTCTCCGTGGGTGTTGAGTGCGTCTCCCGCTTCGTCAACGGGATCAGCGACAACCCCCCCAATCAGAACCCGCGGCTGCGGCCGGGCAACCCCGAGGGTTTCCCCGACGTCTACATCGCCATGGGCCAGACCGCGGAGAACGTCGCCCGCCGCGAGCAGATCAGCCGCGAGGAGCAGGACCGCTTCGCGCTGCGCAGCCAGCAGCGCGCCGTGGCAGCCCAGGACAGTGGCTTCTTCGACCGCGAGATCATCCCGGTGCCGCTCCCGGACGGAGCCGGCGAGATGACCAAGGACGACGGTCCACGACGTGAGACCACCCTCGAGAAGCTGGCCAGCCTGGCGCCGGTGTTCCGGGAGGACGGCACGGTCACCGCCGGGAACGCCTGCCCGCTCAACGACGGCGCGGCCGCCGTGGTGGTCATGAGCGACACCCGCGCCAAGGAGCTCGGCATCACCCCGCTGGCCCGCATCGTCAGCACCGGGCTGTGCTCGCTGAACCCCGAGTACATGGGGCTCGGCCCCATCGAGGCAAGCCGGCAGGCCCTGCAGCGGGCCGGGCTGAGTATCGACAACGTCGACGTGGTCGAGATCAACGAGGCCTTCGCGGCGCAGGTCATACCGTCCGCGCGGGGCATCGGCATCGACCCCTTCGATGATCGCCTCAACCCGCACGGTGGGGCGATCGCGCTGGGCCACCCCTTCGGCATGACCGGGGCGCGCATCCTCTGCACCCTGCTCAACGACCTGCGCACGCTCGACAAGACCATCGGTCTGGAAACCATGTGCGTCGGCGGCGGCATGGGCATGGCGATGGTGGTGGAGCGACTCAGCTAGTGCACCACGGCTGAAATAGCTTTCTGGTCGGCATGCGTCAGGATTTCGTCGGCTGTCTTCACCCACACGAAGGGGTGGCGACGGGCATTCCAGTTGTCGATGAAGCGTTGGATGGCGTCCTTGAGATGGGGGACGCTGCGGAAGACACCGC
>CABEBM010000059.1_pt1 | contig 67346 bp, 59 predicted proteins | sample 3132591 | NCBI WGS metagenome assembly CABEBM01 (sample SAMEA5534345, study PRJEB31848) | metagenome | biome: tundra; feature: field; material: soil | place: USA | collected 2013-05 | depth 0.45 m | reverse complement strand
GGTTGATTCCCCGGGTCGCAACACCAGCACGAACTGGTACACGGTGGCGTGAGGATTGGAGCGCTCGGCAATGTCGGCCACGGTCTCCGCACTGGTGCGGTCCACCAGGTCACGGCCGTAGTCCAGCACCTCCGTCCCCAGGGGCGGCAGGTCGATGCGCTCGGTGGCGTCAATCTGAAAGCCACACGCGCCGGCCAGCTCGGTGAACGTCCCCAGCGTGAAGAACCGGAGGTGGGTGCGGTCGAGCAGGCCGGCATTGCGGTACTGCCATCGGTCGGCGAGGAGCGACAGTGCGATGTCGACATGGGACACGTTGGGCAGTGACACCAGCACCCGTCCCTGGTCGGTCAGCAGGCCCCGCACCTCCGCCAGCACAGGAGCGGGGTCGGCCAGGTGCTCGAGCACGTCCGCCAGGATGATCCGGTCGAAGCGATGCTCACCGACCAGCTCGGTCAGTGATGTGGTCTGCAGGTCGAGGACGTGGGCATCGATCCCCTTGGCCTGCGCCGCAGCCACCGCCTCCGCATTGACATCGACGCCGGTCACGGAGCAGCCGCGGTCGGCGATCAGGGCCGCTCCGAGATTGCCGCTGGCGCAGCCGACATCAAGAACCGAGGCACCGGCGGGGATGTGTCTGGCCAGGAGCGCCCCGGTGGTTCCCAGGTTGGTCAGATCGACGGGGAAGTCATAGCTCCCGGCCTCGGCCGGACCGTCCGGCTCGCGCGTCTGCCTACCAGCGGAAGGCGGCATAGCGTCCAGCCTCCGGGGTCACCTCGATGCGCGCGTGGCTCGCGGCCTCCAGCCGCGTGGGCCGGATGCTGGTGAACTCCTGGCGCACCCAGGCCAGATCCTCGGCCGACAGCTCGCCCTCGAGCACCTGGTCGAAGTCACCCGCGGATCCGCTGCCGAAGTAGCGGGCGCGCAGCCACAGCTCGGCGAGGCGCATCCGTCGAAGCTCCGACCGGCGATCCTTGCCGTGGTCGTGCACCTGGGTGATGTGGCAGCAGCGCGCCGTCGGGACGTAGATGCAACGCCACCCGGCCAGCCAGGCCCGCCAGCTGAGGTCGACGTCCTCGCCGTACAGGAACAGGTTCTCGTCGAAACCGCCGAGCTGGCAGAAAGCCTCTCTGCGGACCAGCAGCGCCGCGGCGGAGCACCAGTTGGTGGCTCCGTCATCGTCGTACACCTTGGGATGCTCGATGGGGAACTGCGCCGCCTCGATCAACGCGGCGCGAGGCTGCGCCTCGGCGGCCCCGACCAGGGTGCGCAGGCAGTCGTAGAAGGGAATGGTGTCGGGATTGAGCAGCCAGAGGTACTCGGCGGTGGCGTCCTGCGCGAGGTGGTTGTGACCGCGCCCGAAGCCGAGGTTGTGCGGTGCGTCGCTGTAGGTGTAGGCGAACGTGGGCGCCAGGGTGGTCAGCAACTCCTGGCAGCCGTCGCCGGGACTGTTGTTGAGGAAGCGGACGGTCATGCCTCCCTCGGGCGGCTCCAGCTGGTCCAGTCCGCGCACCAGCTTGGTCAGCTTGGGGCCGGAGTTGTAGAGCACCACCTGAACCTGGACTCCGGCGTCTGCGCCGGCCGCGTGGTCGCTCACGTCGTCACCAGGTGTACCGGAAAGCCCACCGACTCGGCGTTGGCGGCGAGCTTGCCGTCGAGCGTCCACAGCTCCGCGCCCAACCGCTCTGCCAGTGCGATGTAGGCGGCGTCGTAGGCGGACTGCCGACCGAGACGACGCGCCAGCGTGACCACTCGCACTCCGTCTTCCAACGGATGCAGGGTGAGTTCGAGATCCTCGAGGACCTCCCAGGCAGTCGCCAGCAGGTCGGTGTCGAGTGGAGCGACCGCTGCCAACCGTGTCAGCGCGGAGGCGAACTCGTATGGGAGCAGGGCGGGAGCGTGCAGGTCTGCTCCCTCACGGTCCCACGCGGCCACGCGGCTGAGGACGGCACCATGACGGGGATCAGGCGGATACGTCAGGACCACGACGAGGTTGGCGTCGAGTACCGCCCTCACGAACCAGGGTCGGGCGCACGGGGCAGGCCCAACACGTCGAATCGGCCCGCCCGTTCCTCGCGTCCCTGGCGAACCAGGGCCACGGGGTCCACCGCCGTCGCGTCCTTGGGCCATCCTGCCTGCAGCCGCTTGCTGAGCCCCCGAAGCTTGGTCGCACGAGCATAGGTGGCCGATTCTTGGGGCGCATCGAGCCCAGCCCGGATGAGGACACGGGCGTACGTTCCTGCAGACACGCCCAACCGCCCGGCCTCGGACTGCAGGCGACCGACATCAGCGGGATCGAGGCGGACGGAGATGGTCTTGGCTGCCATGCCACAACAATATCAGAGCCGCATGCTCAACGCATCGTTTCGCATCATACGGCCATCTTGCTGAGGGACCTTTCGTAAGGCTAGCGGCGCCGCAGCCGGCCCCGCACGCGCATCGCACCCCGCAGAGTCCCCTTGACCACGCGGTGCACCGCCGGAACCTTCCAGAGCAAGGTGTTCGATCGCTCGGCGAGCCGGAAACGGAAGTGGTCGTACCGGGCGAGCTCGGCGCGGAGGTGGTCGACCTCGGCGCGACGTGCCTCGGGTTCGGCCGCCTCCCTCTGCTCGGCCGCGACCAGTTCGCTGCGCAGCTGGACGACATACTCGTCCTTGACCGTGGCATCCAGGAGCAGATGGCGGACCTGGGTATCTTTGTCGGTCAGTTCGCTCATCCGCTCGCGGAGCACCTCCTCGAGCTCCTGCACCCGCAACGCCAACGCCGCGATGTCCTCGCGGGCACGCTGGATCTCCGCCTCCTTGGCCAGGATCTCCGCCTCCAGGCTCTTCGCCCGCTCGGAGGCGATCGCGTCAACGTCGGCCACTGGGCGCCTCCTCGACGATGACAGCACGACCCTGGGCACGTTGGATCGCGCGGGCGATGCCCGTCCGCCAATCCTGCGGTGCTGGGCGCGGTTCGCAGTCGGCGAGTTCGGCCACCCACTTCGCGCGGAGGCGGCGGCGATTGCGATCAAAGAGGAACTGGCGGAAATGCTCGTCGGTGCTCGACGATTCCGCATGGCGGATGCGTGAGCGCGGTTCGTAGATGATCTTGAGTCCTTTGGCCCGCAGAGTGAAGCAGAGGTCGACGTCCTCGTAGTACGCGGGATGGTATTCCTCGTCCATGCCGCCGACCTCATTCCACACATCCCGTGCGATCAGCAGCGATGCGGCGGAGCAGTAGTCCACCTGGCGGCGATAGCTGTACTCGCTCGTCCCCGGAGGCAGATCACGTCCCACCGCACCTGTGGACCCGTCATTCCAGATGACACTGCCCGACTCCTGCACCGAACCGTCCGGTCGGAGGATCTGGCTGCCGACCGCGCCGACGCCGGGCTCCATCTCGATGGAGTCGATCAGCGACTCGAGCCAGCCGGGCTCCACCTCGGCGTCGTCGTTGAGAAAAACCAGGTACTGACCGCGAGCGTATCGCGCGGCACTGTTGCAACCACCCGCAAAGCCGAGGTTCACCGGCGAGAGCTTCAGGCAGACATCCGGAAACCGGCGCTGCACGTCGACCAGTGCAGCGATGCCCAGTCCGTTGGAAAAGACGATGACCTCGTGAGCGACGTCGGCGGGGACATGCGTTCGCAGCGATTCGAGGCAGTTGAGCAGCTTGTCGACGTGGAGGTAGGCCAGGACGATGATGGAGACACGGATCCGGCCGGCCGTGGGCACGGGCGCGGGGCTGATCAGCGCAGACATGACCGAAGTAGTATGCCGAACTTCGGGATGACCAAAGAGCGACGGCGCTCCCGTTGGCACTGACGCGATCGGCCTCAGAGGCTCTGGCAGGGTGTTGATGTTTGGTTCGCCGAGGGCGCCGACGTAGGCCAAGAGGGGCTGGGCACCGGCGTCGTCGCGATTTCGGTGGGAGATTGGGTGGCGGATCCCGGACGGGAGCCGTCCCGGCCCCGGATCAGGCGGCCTGTGCGTCCAGGGCGGTGATGCGGATGAGGTTGTACACCGCTCCGATCATCAGGAACCATGCCCGGTTGCGCTGCAGCCCGATGTAGCGCAGCTTGCGTCCGCCGGCCACCGTCGACAGCATCGTCACTTGGCGGGTGGTGGTACCACGCATGCTGAATCTCCGCAAGCTGGATGAGCTTCCCCAAGACCCGCATACCCGAGTCACCCTGTCGAGGGCTTCCTCAGGGCTCGAAAATCAACACCCGGTTAGGCGCTGACCGGCCGCGCTGCCGGCGGCACCTCTGCGAGAATTCGCCGCATGCACGTTTTCGAGCGGCGCAGATCACGTGGTGTCGCCCAGAGAGGACGAGGGAGCGACGGTCTTGGTCAGCTCTCGGCAGGTGCTGTCACGGCAGCGCTGATGGTGCATGCGCCAGGGCCGCTGTCCGTCGCTGAAGGACGGGGGCAGACATGCAGCACATCATCGACCGCAGATTCACGGAGACCCGCGGTGCGTCGTGTGGAGGTCGCAGTGTGATGGGGTGGATGGCCAGGTCTGGGGCTTCTCGATGACCCCGTGCGCGACCCTTCACAGGCGAGGCCGCACCCTGCCCCGCCTGGCGGCGGCGGCGCTGCTTGTCCTGGCCGTCCTGGTCTCCGCCCCCGCGACGACCAAGGCGGCGACTCGGCCGCCCTCGTCAGGCAACGCCTGGGCCTGGGGAGAGGGCTACTTCGGCCAGCTCGGCAACGGCAGCACCACCGCCAGCAGCACGCCGGTGGCGGTGAGCATGCCCGCCGGGGTCACCTTCAGCGCCGTCTCCGCCGACGGCCAGCACAGCCTGGCCCTCGACAGCAGCGGGCATGCCTGGGCCTGGGGAAACAACCTCGACGGCGAGCTCGGCAACGGCGGCGCCACCGCCAGAAGCAGCACGCCGGTGACGGTGACCATGCCCGCCGGGGTCACCTTCAGCGCCGTCGCCGCCGGCTCCGGCGACAGCCTGGCCCTCGACAGCAGCGGGCATGCCTGGGCCTGGGGAGGCGGCTGGTACGGCGAGCTCGGCAACGGCAGCACCACCAACAGCAGCACGCCGGTGGCGGTGAGCATGCCCGCCGGGGTCACCTTCAGCGCCGTCTCCGCCGGCGGTGGCAACAGCCTGGCCCTCGACAGCAGCGGGCATGCCTGGGCCTGGGGATACAACGGCTCCGGCCAGCTCGGCAACGGCAGCCCCAACACCACCAACAGCAGCACGCCGGTGGCGGTGAGCATGCCCGCCGGGGTCACCTTCAGCGCCGTCGCCGCCGGCGGCGACCAGAGCCTGGCCCTCGACAGCAGCGGGCATGCCTGGGCCTGGGGATCCGACAACAGCAGCACGCCGATGGCGGTGACCATGCCCGCCGGGGTCACCTTCATCGCCGTCGCCACCGGCGGTGGCCAGTGCCTGGCCCTCGACAGCAGCGGGCATGCCTGGGCCTGGGGATCCAACAGCAGCACGCCGGTGGCGGTGACCATGCCCGCCGGGGTCACCTTCCGCGCCGTCGCCGCCGCCGCCTCCTACAGCCTGGCCCTCGACAGCAGCGGGCATGCCTGGGCCTGGGGCTCCGGCCCGCTCGGCAACGGCAGCACCACCGACAGCAGCACGCCGGTGGCGGTGACCATGCCCGCCGGGGTCACCTTCAGCGCCGTCTCCGCCGGCTATCGCCACAGCCTGGCCCTTGCGGTGGCCCCGCCGACCGCGCTCACGTCGTCCCCCAATCCGTCGACGGTGGGCCAGGCGGTGACCTACACGGCGACGGTCAGCCCCACGCCGGATGGGGGCACAGTGGCGTTCACCGACAACAACACCACTCTGAGCGGCTGCGCTGCCGTGGCGGTCAACACCAGCACCGGGAAGGCGACCTGCACGACCAGCTACAGCGCGGTGGGCAGCCACGCCATCGTGGCCAGCTACAGCGGTGACCCCAACTACGCAGCCTCCAGCGGGTCGCTGACCCAGCAGGTCAACGCGGCGGCGGCGACCACGACGACCTACGTGCTCGACGGCTGGGGCGGGCTGCATCCCTTCGGCGGCGCTCCTGCGGTGTCGGGCACCGCGTACTGGCAGGGCTGGGACATCGCCCGCGGTATCGCGCTTGACCCCTGTGCGGGTCAGAGCGGCGGCTACGTGCTCGATGGCTGGGGCGGGCTGCATCCCTTCGGTGGCGCACCTGCGGTGTCGGGCACCGCGTACTGGCAGGGCTGGGACATCGCCCGTGGAATCGCTGCCACCTGCGTCAACGGCAGTCCAGGCGGCTACGTGCTGGATGGCTGGGGCGGGGTACATCCCTTCGGCAGCGCACCTGCGGTGTCGGGCACCGCGTACTGGCAGGGCTGGGACATCGCCCGTGGCATCGTGCTGCAGTCCACCGGGCAGGGCGGCTACGTGCTCGATGGCTGGGGAGGGCTGAATCCCTTCGGTGGCGCACCTGCGGTGTCGGGCACCGCGTCCTGGCACGGCTGGGACATCGCCCGCGGTATCGTGCTGCAGTCCACCGGGCAGGGCGGCTACGTGCTCGATGGCTGGGGAGGGCTGCACCCCTTCGGCACCACTGCCGGCGAGCCGCCGACCGTGACCGCGTACTGGTCCGGCTGGAACATCGCGCGTGGGCTGGTGTTGAGCAGTGACACGAGCGGGTACGTGCTGGATGGCTGGGGCGGGGTGCATCCCTTCGGCGGCGCTCCTGCAGTGTCGGGCACCGCGTACTGGCAGGGTTGGGACATCGCTCGCGGTATCAGCCCCTGATCAGACAGCGCGAGGCGGGGATCGCTGCCCAAAGTCCCCGCCTCGCGCTGGGCGGACACGAGTTCACATGCCCGAGAAGTTGCCGCGCGTGGATCAGTGCGCCGCCGGGATGGCTCCCATGCGGCCGGCGCGGAAGTCGTCGAATGCCTGGCGCAGCTCGTCCTGCGTGTTCATCACGAACGGCCCGTACCAGGCGATCTCCTCGCCGATGGGACGGCCGAGCACGAGCACGTCGAGCGCCGGAGTGCGACCAACACCCTGCTAGGGCGCCGCCTTGGCGCGCAGCGCCGCGAGCAGGCGTTGTGCCGGGCCCTCGACGCCGTGCGTGACCGCGAGCTGTTGCAGGAGCGCTTCATCGGGGGGGCGTGACGGGGTGATCTGGTACGGGACGCTGGTGCAGACGGGCACCACCGTCCGCATCGCCTGCAGGTACTCCTCCCCGTGGCGGAGCGCATTCGCGATGCCGGCCGGCAGCGTTGCTCGCGCAGCAACCGCGGCATCGAGCGAGCCGTGTGTCGCGATCAGCCATGCGGCCGTCTTCTCGCCGATGCCGCGGAGCCCGGGCAGACCGTCGGAGGGGTCGCCGCGCAGCGTGGCGAAGTCGACGTACTGGTCCGCGCGGACGCCGTACTTGGCCAGCACGGCGGCATCGTCGAATCGCTCGAGACGGCTCACCCCGCGGACCGTGAACAGCACCGCCACGACCGGGTCGCGGACCAGTTGGAGAAGGTCACGGTCGCCGGTGACCACCTCCACGGGGTCGTCGACGTCCGCAGCCACGGCAAGCGTGCCGATGACGTCGTCCGCCTCGTACCCCTGCGCGCCGGCGACGGGCATGCCGGCGGCGTCGAGCAGCTCGTGGAGGACGTCGAACTGCCCGGGCAGCTCGGGCGGGTCGGGACGGCGTTGCGACTTGTACCCCGGGTAGGCGGCGACGCGCCAGGCCGGCCGCCAGTCGACGTCGAACGTGTGCACCAGCCCGGCAGGATCGCGGTCACGCAGCAGCGTGCTGGTCATGTCGAGATAACCGCGGACCGCATTGACCGGCCGCCCCTGCGGATCCCGGATCGTCGCCGGCAGCGCGAAGTAGGCGCGGTACACGAGGCTCGGCGAGTCGAGAAGAAGGCGCGGGCGGGTCACGTCGATGGTGCAGTCACCGCCGACTCGATCACCATCGCGATTCCCTGGCCGACGCCGATGCACATCGTCGCCAGGCCGGCACCTCCGCCGCGGCGCTGCAGCTCGTGCACCAACGACGTCAGCAACCGCGCACCGGAGCAGCCGAGCGGATGGCCCAGCGCGATCGCGCCACCGTTGACGTTGACGATCTCGGGGTCGAGCTCCGGCCATTCGTGCAGGCACGCCAGGCTCTGCGCGGCAAAGGCCTCGTTGAGCTCGACGGCGGCGAGGTCGCCGAAGCTCCGGCCGGCGCGACGCAGCGCCGTGCGCACCGCTTGCACGGGACCGATGCCATACCACTGCGGCTCGACGCCGCTGCTGGCCGCCGACACGATGCGCGCCAGGGGAGAGCGGTCCATCGCCGCCAGGCCCTCCTCCGAGGCGAGCACCAGCGCGGCGGCGCCGTCGTTGAGAGGCGAGGAGTTGCCGGCGGTGACCGTGCCATCCTTGCGGAACACCGGACGAAGGCCACCGAGCCGCTCGACGGAGGTGTCGGGACGGATGCATTCGTCACGGGCGAGCAGCACCGCGCCGTCCGGTCCGGTCACAGCGACGACCTCCGCGTCGAAGCGACCCTCGTCCCACGCCGCCGCCGCCGCGCGATGACTGCGGACGGCGAACGCATCCTGCTGGTCACGGCCGATGCCGAACCGTTCGGCGAGCAGCTCGGCACCCTCACCGAGCGACACGGTCCACTCCTGCGGCATGCGCGGGTTGACCATGCGCCAGCCCAGCGTGGTCGACCACATCGTCTCGTGGCCGCGTGGGAAGCCGGTGTTCGCCTTGAGCACCACGAAGGGCGCACGGCTCATCGACTCGACGCCGCCGGCAACGCAGATGTCGGCATCGCCGACGGCGATCATCCGGTGCGCGTCGATCACCGCCTCGAGCCCTGAGCCACACAGGCGATTGACGGTGGCCCCCGGGATGCTGGTTGGCAACCCGGCGAGCAGGACCGCCATGCGCGCCACGTTGCGGTTGTCCTCTCCGGCTCCGTTGGCGTCGCCGAGGATGACCTCATCGATGCGCGCCGGATCAAGCGTCGGCACGCGCCGGACCACCTCGCCGACGGCGAGCGCGGCGAGATCATCCGGACGCACTGCGGCAAGGGCGCCGCCGTACCGGCCGATCGGTGTTCGCACCGCCTCGACGATGTAGGTCGCTCGCGTCATCGCCGAAAGGCTACTCGGTTCATAATCGCGCCGTGTTGGTGGTCACCCCGCTGCTGGCCGCGGCGCTGTTCGCAATCGTCGCCGTGCTTGTGGCCGGTGCATTGGGCATCGGCTACGCCGTTGGATCGCGCAGCGCGTCCAGGCAAGCGCACATCAGCACACCGGCCGAGGCGCTGGCGGGGCCAGACGGCAGGACGGCGTCGCTCGGTAAGCTGGTCACTCGCACCGGCTCCGAGCTGGCCACCATCGCGGTGCGCACCGGCCTGGACCTCGGCAACCGCGCCATCCGCGACTCTCTCGGCGCCCTCTCGACATGGGCGCAACAGGAACGCCTCGATCTACGCCGGGTCACGGCCGAGGATGGGACCGTGACCCTCATGTTCACCGACATCGAGGGCTCGACGAGCCTCAACGAGCGACTCGGCGACGAGCGCTGGCTCGAGGTGCTCGCCGCCCACGATCACCTGCTCCGCCGGCTGGTCCGCTCGCGCGGCGGACGGGTCATCAAGACGCAGGGGGACTCGTTCATGGTGGCGTTCGCGGACGCGGCCAGGGCGGTCGCGTGCGCCGTCGCCATCGAGCAGGGCCTTGTCTCCCTCGACACCGGCCTCGATGCCGATCTGCGGGTGCGCATCGGCATGCACACAGGGCCCGCGCTGGCGCGCGGCGATGACCTCTTCGGGCTCAGCGTGGCGACCGCGGCGCGGGTTGCCGCTGAGGCGGCGGGCGGCGAGATCCTCGTCACCGAACAGCTTGCGGAGCGTCTGCACGATCGTGAACTTGGCAGGCCGCGCACGCTGACCCTCAAGGGGATCACCGCCACCCAGGTGGTGCGGTCGGTGCCGTGGGAGCCGGGCGACGCCCCGGCCAGGGAATCCGTCCGCCGGCGGCGACGCCTGCGGCGCTAGCGGGACTCGCCCAGGTCGTTGACCAGTGCGCCGACGACCTGCTTGGCATCACCGAAGAGCATGGTCGTGTTGGCGAGGTAGTACAGCTCGTTGCCGATGCCCGCGAAGCCCGGCGCCATGCTGCGCTTGACCACCAGCACGCTGCCGGCGCGCTCGACGTCGAGGATGGGCATCCCGTAGACCGGGCTTCCCGGCTCGTTCTTGGCCGCCGGGTTGGTGACGTCGTTGGCCCCGATGACGATGGCGACGTCGGCCCGGGCGAGCAACTCGTTCGCCTCCTCGAGCTCGACCATGTGGTCGTAGGGGACGTCGGCCTCGGCGAGCAGCACGTTCATGTGCCCCGGCATGCGGCCGGCGACCGGATGGATGGCAAAGCGCACCTGGGTCCCGTTGCGCTCGAGTGCGTCGGACAGCTCGCGCACCTTGTGCTGGGCCTGCGCCACGGCCATGCCGTAGCCGGGCACGATGACCACCAGCCGGGCGCCGTCGAGGATCGCCGCCCCGTCGACGGAACCGCCGCTGCGCACGGGGCGGTCATCGACCTCAGCCCCGTGCGCAGCGACCGTCACCTGTCCGAATGCGCCGAAGAGGATGCTGCGGAAGTTGCGGTTCATCGCCCGGCACATCACCACCGCGAGGACGAAGCCGGAGGAACCGTCGAGAGCGCCCGCGATCTCCAGCACCTTGTTGTCGAGGGCGAAGCCCATGGCGACCGCCGAGAGACCGGCGTACGAGTTGAGCAGGGCGATCACGGTCGGCATGTCGGCACCGCCGATGGGGACGATGAGCAGGATGCCGAAGATGACCGCCGCGATGACCACGATCGCGAAGATCAGGACGGCGCTGGGGTCGATGGCCAGCCAGACGATGCCTGCCACCGCCACGGCGAGCACCGACAGGTTGATGACGTTCTGCCCGCGGTGCACCACCGGGCGGCCCTGGATCAGCTCCTGCAGCTTGGCGAAGGCCATCAGGCTCCCCGTGACCGTGAGCCCGCCGAGCAGCACCTCGATACCGAGCACCACCATGGTGAATCGGTCGAGGTGGGGCTGGCGCAGGATGTACTCCGCGACGCCGACGAGCGTCGCCGCCGCGGCGCCGAACGCATGCGACAGCGCGGTCCGCTGCGGCATCGCGGTCATGGGCACGAACGCGGCCAGCGGCACCCCGATGGCGGCCCCCGCCATCAGGCCGACGACGATCCATGTGTAGCTGGTCACCTCGGGCCGGACCAGCGTGCCCACCACGGCCAGCACCATGCCGATCTCGCCGGCGAGCACACCGCGCCGGGCGGTGGTCGGCGCGGTCATCCACTTGATGGCGGCGATGAATGCGAGGCCGGCGGCGATGTAGACGTACTGGACGACGGTGTCGCGGATCACGAGCGCTTCCGGAACATTCGCAGCATCCGGTCGGTGAGGAGAAAGCCGCCGATGACGTTTGATGACGACGCGGCGATCGCGATCGTCCCCAGGATCGTGGTGGTGGTGGACTGCGCGCTGCCGACGATGACGATCGACCCCACCAGGGCGATGCCGGAGATGGCATTGGTCAACGACATCAGCGGCGTGTGGAGCAGCTGGGGCACGCGGCGGATCAGCTCGAAGCCGAGGAACGACGCGAGCAGGAAGACGTAGAGGCCGGACTCGATGTTCACGATGCGGCGCCCGCGGGGCCCGGCGCCGCCGGGGTCTCGAGCAGGGGCAGCACGCGCTCATGAACGATCGAGCCGCCCCGCGCCACCAGCGTGCCCTGAACGATCGGATCCTCGCTGTCGAGGTTGACATCGCCGTCGCCGGCGACGTGCAGCACGAAGTTGGCGAGGTTTCGGCCCAGCATCTGGCTGGCATCCTGGGGGACTGTTGCCGGCAGGTTGTCGGCCCCGACCAGCGTCACCCCGCCGATGTCGATGGTCTGGCCGGCGACGGTCCCCTCGCAGTTGCCGCCCCGCTCGGCGGCGATGTCGACGATCACCGAGCCCGGCCGCATGGCGGCGATCGCGTCGGCGGTGACCAGGATCGGCGAGCGCTGGCCGGGGACCAGGGCGGTGGTGACCACGATGTCACTGCCCCCGATCTCCGCGGCGAGGGCTGTGCGCTGGCGCGCCAGCTCGGCCTCGTCTGCGCCGGTCGCGTACCCGGAGGCGTCCTCACCGCCGGCGCTGACGTCCTCGAGGTCCACGAACCGGGCACCGAGGCTCTCGATCTGCTCGCGAACCGCGGCGCGCACGTCGTAGGCGCTGACGTTGGCGCCGAGCCGCCGCGCGGTGGCGATCGCCTGGAGGCCGGCCACGCCGGCGCCGAGCACCAGCACCTTCGCGGGCGGGATCGTCCCCGCCGCGTAGGTGAGCATGGGAAAGAGCCGTGGCGCCAGGAATGCGGCCAGGATGACCGCCTTGTAGCCGCTGACCGTCGCCTGCGTGGAGAGCACGTCCATCGGCTGGGCGCGGGTGATCCGGGGCAGCAGGTCGATGGCGAAGATCGTGGCTCCGCGGTCCGCCAGCGTCTTGAGGGCGGCCGGTTCGCCAAGTGGATCGAACATCCCGGCCAGGGTGTGCCGAGCAGTCACGTCCGACCAGGTCGCAGCCCCGGGTCCGCTGCCCCGGACGCAGAGCAGCATGGTGGCCTTCTCGAGCACGTCCGCGGCGCCGGCGACGACCTCGGCTCCGGCGTCGGTGTAGTCCTCGTCGCGCCAGCCCGACGCCTCACCGGCACCGCTCTCCACGACCACCGTGTGACCTGCCTGGACGAGGGCGCGCGTGCTTGCGGGGCTCGCGGCAACCCGGCGCTCGCCGTCGCGCGCCTCATCGACGACCCCGACGGTCAGCGCCACGGGAGGATCCGACCGGCTGCGCTGATCTCGCCTGCCGCGGCGGCGCTCCCGCCTGGGTGGACGCCGCACAGCGCGCGTTCGTTCATAGCTGCCAGATCCTACTAGGCCGCGCTCTGTCCAAGCCCGGCGCCCGGGCGTACACAGGCCCCGCGGCCGCTGTGGCGACGGCAGGTCAGGCCAGGAGCCCGGTGTACAACGCCACCGTCCGCTCCGCGACCGATGACCAGCTGAAGTGCTCGACGACGCGACGCCGGCCCGCCTCTCCGAAGGCCCGGGCGAGCGCGGGCTGCGTGACCAGCGCGTTGATGCGCTCGGCGAGAGCCTCGGTAAAGCGCCGTGCCGCCTCCGGATCGGGGCGCTCCGCCGACACGTCGCAGGGCACCAGGTAGCCGGTCTCGGCATCGACCACGATCTCCGGGATGCCGCCAACGGCGCTGGCGACGACGGCCGTCTCACACGCCATCGCCTCCAGGTTGACCAGGCCGAACGGCTCGTACACGGAGGGACAGACGAACACGGTGGCGTGGCTCAGCACCTGGATGACGTCGCGCCGGTCAAGCATCTCCTCGATCCACAGCAGGCCGCCGTCGCGGTGCCGCGCCCGTGCCAGCACCGTCCTGACCTCGGCGCCGATCTCGGGGGTGTCAGGCGCGCCGGCGATCAACACCAGCTGCGCTGCCGGGTCGATGTGCTCCGCTGCCTCGAGGAGATGGACGATCCCCTTCTGCCGGGTGATCCGGCCGACGAAGACCACCGACGGCCGGTTCGCGTCGATGCCGAGGCGGTCAACGACGGCGACACCCCGGTCCGGGGCGTACTCCTCCACGTCGACGCCGTTGTGGATGACCGCCACCCGTGCGGGGTCGACCGCCGGGTAGCAGGCAATCACGTCAGCGCGCATCTGCGCCGAGACCGCGATCACGGCGTCGGCGTGCTCGAGCGCGGTGCGCTCGCAGAATGACGACAGCGCGTAGCCGCCACCCAGCTGCTCCGCCTTCCACGGACGCAGCGGCTCGAGGCTGTGGGTGGTGCACACGTGGGGGACGTTCCAGAGCAGCTTGGCGAGGTGACCGGCCAGGTTGGCGTACCAGGTGTGGGAGTGCACCACGTCGACCCCGCTCAGGCGAGCGGCCATGGCGAGGTCGACCGACATCGCCTCGAGCGCCGCGCTGCTCGGCTCCGGGCCGGACAGCGCCTCCCACGGTTGATAGGCGCCGGCCACCAGCGCCGACTGGCGAGGCTCGCCGAAGCAGTGCACCGCCACCTCGACGGTGCGCGCCAGCTCGCGGGCCAGGTATTCCACGTGCACGCCGGCGCCGCCGTACACCTCGGGAGGGAACTCCCGCGTCAGGATGCCGACGCGCATCCGCTCATCCCACCTCGACGATCTGTCGCTTGCCGATGACCACGATGCCGTTGGCCGAGATGGTGAACCGGGCCGCGTCCGCCACCGGGTCGACGCCGATCATCGCGCCGGGCGGGATGAGCACCTGCTTGTCGATGATCGCCCGACGGACCACGGCGCCCGCGCCGACCTCGACGCCGTCCATGAGCACGGCGTCCTCGACCAGCGCGCCGGGGTCGACGCGCACGTTGGGCGACAGGACCGAGCGTCGCACCGTACCGCCCGCGACGATCACGCCCGGGCTCACCATCGAGTTGAGCGCCTGCCCGCGACGCGCCTCCTCGTCGAAGATGAACTTCGCCGGCGGCAGCGGCTGATGCGCTGAGTAGATCGGCCATTCGCGGTTGTACAGGTTGAACACGGGGTGGACGGAGATCAGGTCCATGTGCGCGTCGTAGAAGGCATCGAGGGTGCCGACGTCGCGCCAGTAGCCGTGGTCGCGCTCGGTGGCGCCGGGGACGATGTTGGTGTGAAAGTCGTAGACGCGCGTCTGCCCGCTGCTCACCAGCTGCGGGATGATGTCAGCGCCGATGTCGTGGCGACTGTTCGGGTCGGCGGCGTCGGCGACCATCGCGTCGATGAGCGCGGCGCTGGTGAAGACGTAGTTGCCCGCCGAGGCGTAGACGCTGTCCGGGTCGTCGGGCAGGCCCGGGCTGTCAGCGGGTTTCTCCACGAAGGCGGTGACCCGGTCGCCCTCCGCCTGCACAACGCCAAAGGAGCTGGCCTGGGAGCGCGGAACGCGGATCGCCGCGACGGTCACGCTGGCGCCGGACGCGATGTGCTGGGCCACCATCTGGCGCGGGTCCATCCGGTAGATGTGGTCGGCACCGAAGACGACCACGTAGTCGGGCTCCTCGTCCTGGAGGAGGTTGAAGTTCTGGTAGATGGCGTCGGCCGAGCCGGCGAACCAGTGCCGGCCGCGCCGCATCTGGGCGGGCACCGGGGCCACGTAGTTGCCGAGCAGCGGTGACAGGCGCCAGGTCTGGGTGATGTGCCTGTCCAGGCTGTGGCTCTTGTACTGGGTCAGTACCGCGATGCGCAGGTAGCCGCCGTTGACGAGGTTGCTGAGCGCGAAATCGACGAGCCGGTAGACGCCACCGAAGACCACCGCGGGTTTGGCCCGATCCCGGGTCAGCGGAGCGAGACGTTTGCCCTCGCCACCGGCGAGCACGATGGCGAACACCCGGGGCTCCGATCGCGGCCCCGGGACGGCGATGGACATCGTCGGCGCCTCCGATGCATGGGCGTGGTCAACCGTCGCGGTCGCCTGCCAAGTATCGGGCCGCGGGGCCGCTCTGGCGCGGAGCATCCCCGGCGCGGACCCTTGGGTTGCCGTCCCCTCAGCAGCCGATGTACTGCACCAGCAGGGTGGTCGGTGAGAAGCCCAGCGCCGAGGCCTGGTTGCCCGCCCCGGCGTAGATGGTGGTTCCGGACGGTTTGTTGGTCTTCCACTCGATGGTGATCGTGGTTCCGGTGCTCACCGCGACCTCGGTCTCGACCATGGCCGCGTTCGGCGAGAACGTGCCGGCGAAGCCTCCGGACTCCTTCCAGGCCACCGGGCCGGCGCCGTTGACGAAGATGGCGATGTCCTGGTTGTAGCCGCCGACGGTCGTCCAGAGATCGGAGTTGGCCCCGATCACTGCGAGACAGCTCGGGCTTGGTGAGGTCAACGACTTCGCGTAGGTGGTCGCGTTCACCTCCGTCCAGGTGGTGCCGTCACTGTTGGCCTGGCTGAACTGATCGGTCTTCGCGCTCGGGAACGTCTGCACGTGGTCCGCGGCGGCGAGCTGAGCCACGATGGTCGTCGGGGAGTACGGGGCCGGCCCACCGGCGCCCTCGACGATGGTGACCCCGTTGGGCTCCGGCTTGTTGGTCTTCCACACCAGCGTGGCCGTGTAGCTGACCGTCGCTGCCACTGGGATGGATGTCTCGACGTAGGCGGCGTTGGGCGAGAAGGTCCCGCCGAATCCGCCGGACTCCTTCCAGGCCACCACGGTGCCGCTCGTTCCGAACGCGCCCCCCGTGACGAGGATGCCGATGTCCTGGTTGTAGCCGGCGTTGGCGGTCCACAGGTCGGCATTGCCGGACAGAACCGCGACCTGGTTCACACCGCCGGTGAACGACGCCGTCAGGTTGGTGCCATTGATCGGCACCCAGGTGGCGCCGTCGTTGCCCGTCAGCTGCGGCTGCCTTGTGTCCGACTTGAAGGCCGAACCCACGGACATGGGGCGAACGCTGAGCCGGCTGTGCGAGTACGGGCCGTTGCCGGCGGCGGCGAAGATCGTCGCCCCCTTGGCCGGCTTGTTGGTCTTCCACACCAGCTTGACGGTGTACGCCGTGCCGGGGGTCATCGACACAACCTGCTGCACGAAGGCGGCGTTCGGCGAGAAGGTCCCGGCGAAACCGCCGGACTCCTTCCATGCCACCAGCTGCACGGTGGAGCCGGTGCAGTTGGACCCATTCGGGATCACGCAGATGCCGATGTCCTGGTTGTACCCCCCCTGTGCGGTCCAGAGGTCGGCGTTGCCGGTGATCAGGTAGTTGCCGGAGGTGCCGGAGGTGCCGGGGTTGACAGTCATGGCGAGGTTGGTCGGGTCCATGTCCTGCCAGGTGGCGCCGTCACTGTTGGGCAGCATGTACTGGCTGGTGCCGGACACGGTGTTGTTGGTGGCCGCCGCCGGGGCCGCCACCGCAACGGGAGTCACCGAGTAGCTGGGCGGCGAGAGGTCGCTGACGGCGCCATTGTTCGCGGAGATTCGGAAGAAGTACGGATGTCCGTTGGTGAGCCCGGTCACCGTCCCGTTGTTGGTCGTGAAGGTCTGCGGGTTGGTGAGACCGGTGGCAAGGCTCGACGTCTTGTCGTAGATGGACACGGAATAGCTGGTCGGCGCCACCGAGCCGACGTCGGCGGGAACGGACCACGTCAGCGCGGACTGAGTGTCGCCGGCGCCGGCGGTGATGTTGAAGGGCACCGACGGCGCGATCGAGGTCTGGGCCACGCCGTCCGCGTGGTTGTCGGCATGGAAGCGTGGCCAGACGTTGTGGCCGACCGTGTTGCCGGTGACGGCCTTGACGAGGATCCGCCACGTGTTGTAGTTGCCCCCGGCCGCGGACACGGCACCGATGCCGGCGACCTCCGTGCCCAACCCCGTGTTGAACAGCACCGGCGCTGCCGGCGCGTAGCCCGTGTTGTCCCCGAACGGAATCGATTGGAGCCGCGTCCCGGTGTGCGAGTACGAGGTGAGCCAGGCGCTGTCGCCGATCCAGATGCCGTTGACCCCGCTGCTGTCGACGGGGCCGATCACCGGGTTGGAGAACCACACGGTGGAGTTGCAGATCGGGAAGCCGGCGAGGGTGGTGCCGTTGGACGCCCAGCCGTTGATGCAACTGCCGGGCACGTTGCCGCTGCTGCCGTTGCTGGTGGCCACGATGTCGTTGTTGTCACCGTTGCCGAGGTTGCCGACCGCAGGCGACGTTATGATCTGCCCAGCGGTGGGGGCGTTGAACCCCGGCGAGGCGGTGGTGGCGTCCGGGTTGCGCACCGAGATCTGCCTGCCGCACGTGGCGTCCGGGCAGCCCGGAGCACCGGTGGCGCCGAAGTAGAACCCGCTGCCGGTCACGGTCATCCAGTTGCTGCCGTTGCTGAACACCGCCGGCGATGACCATGCGGTGTTGCCGAGATGGGCGGCCCAGAAACCCCCCGTCTGGCAGGAGTTGCCGCCGTGGTGGAGCACGTAGTCCACATCGGGACAGCCGGTGTTGGAGAAGCGAAAGTACTCACCGCCCGCGGGGTAGGGCTCCGTGGGAGGGCCGCCGCTGTCCGCACCGGCGATGATGTCGAGCCCGCCCGGGTTGACGGTGCTCGGAATCAGCGCCGGCGTCACCCACGCGGTGTCGGCGAGGTTGATGGGAAAGCCGTGCACCCAATTGCCGGCGCTGTCCCACACGTAGAGGTAGTGATCCCACGAGGTCGCGGTCAGCTCCATGTGTTTGTCGCCGAAGAGGTCACCGACGGCCACGCTGGCGAAGAAGGCGGTCGGGAACCCGGTATGCGGTCCGCCGTCGACGGTGTGCTGCGGCCATCCCGGCGCAATGTTGCCGTGCGGATCGAACACGTACACGCTGCCGTTCTTGGTGGTGACGATGGTCTCCTGCTGGCCGTTGCCGTAGAGGTCGGCGAGGGTGGCCGTCGAGCTGATCCGCCCGTCGGTCTGCTGCGTCCACACAACCGTGCCGTCGGCCGCATTGAACACCCGGACAACGCCGTCGGGGTAGGCAGCGACGAGGTCGATCTGGCCGTCACCGGCGAGGTCGCCCGTGGCCAGCCCTCCCCACTGGAAGTCGGAGTAACCTCCAGGCGCTGTGTGGTCCACGGCCCACTCGTTGACGGTGAGTGGAGTCGTGGCCGGGCGCGAGCTGATCGTGGCCGGGAAGGCGGTGAACGACGTCGGTAGCGCGACGCCGAGTGCGGCGGCGGACAGCAGGACACAGCGGCGGAGGTTGTGCATGCCGACGAGTATGAGCCGCCGATCGCCTACCTCCGGTGAAGTTTCGTAAAGGCGGGCCGACTCCGCGCTACTGCCGGACTGTCTCGGACTCCTCCGCGGCGCCCGCGGACTGACCGCTCCTGGCGCGGGCAAACCGGAGCGACGCCGAGTTGATGCAGTAGCGCTTGCCGGTGGGGTCCGGACCGTCGTCGAAGACGTGACCGAGGTGACCACCACAGCGGCCGCAGCGCACCTCGGTGCGGGGCAGGATCATCTTGAAGTCGCGGTGCGTCTCCACCTCGGCGCCGTCGGCCGGGGCATAGAAGCTGGGCCAGCCACTGCCGGAGTCGTACTTGGTGGCGGCGTCGAAGAGCTCGGCGCCACAGCCGGCGCAGAGGTACTGGCCCGCCGACTTGACGTGGACGTACTGCCCGGTGCCGGCGCGCTCGGTGGCGCCGCGGCGGAGGATGGCGTACTGCTCGGGCGTGAGCGCGTCACGCCACTCCTGGTCGGTCTTCTCGATCCTGTCAGACATGGCCTCACCGTACCCCATTAGGCCCCTGAGCCGGTCCATTCCGGGCGCCGCCACGATTGCCCCGCGAAGTCGTCGCGCACCGACGCGCGCACGGCGGCGTCGGTGATGACGTCGGCACCGGTCAGGGCAAGGGCGGCGGCGCCTCGGAGCATGACGTCATGGGCGTGCTCGGTGGCTGCCGCCTCGCGGAACTCGTGGGTGTGGCAGGACACACCCTCCTCGATGATGGCCACCTCGGGATGGAGCGTGGGGCAGGCGTACGACATGTCGCCGACGTCAGTGGACCCGACCCGCTCCCACGGCGTGGCCACCACGGGACCAAGGCCGGCGGCGGCGAGGTGGGCGTGACAGCGTTCGGCGAGCACCGGGTTGGAGCGGAGGTCCTTGTACGTCTCCTCCTGGACCAGGTCGAGCGAGCAACCCGTGGCGGTGGCGGCGGCCTCGAAGATGGCCGAGAAGCGGATGTTCATCTCGTCGAGGTAGGCCGCGTCACGCGCACGGGTGAGGAACTCGCCGCTGGTGCGCTCCGGGATGATGTTCGGCGCCGTGCCACCCTCGGCGATGAAGCCGTGGACGCGGGCGCCGTCCCTGAGCTGCTGGCGCCACAGCGAGATGCCGTTGTATGCGTGGACGAAGGCATCGAGCGCGTTCAGCCCCTGGTCGGGGTCGCCGGCGGCATGGGACGCGCGCCCCGTGAACGACCACTTCCAGTGGGTGCAGGCCAGGGCCCACATCACCGCCATGGTGCGATCGGAGGGATGCAGGATGAGGGCGGCATCGCAATCGTCGAAGACGCCGTCGCGGGCGAGCGGGATCTTGCCGCCGCCGCCCTCCTCGGCGGGGCTGCCGACGACGCGCACCTGACCGGCGATGCCTGCCGTCCGCAGCGCCGCCAGCAGCGCGATGCCGGCCGCCGCGGAGGCTGTGCCGATGAGGTTGTGGCCGCAGGCGTGACCGAGGCCGCGCAGCGCGTCGTACTCGCAGACGAAGGCGACGCGCGGCCCCCCCTCGCCGCTGCCGCCGTCCGCGATGAACGCCGTGGGCATGCCCGAGACGTCACGGCGCACCTCGAAGCCCTGTGATCTCAGCAGCCCACCGAGGGTTGCGCAGGCGCGGACCTCCTCGAAGGATGTCTCGGGGTGGGAGTGGATGTCGAGGGACACGTGGCGCAACTCGGTCCGCTGCTCGGCCAGGACCGCCTGGATCCGATCGGCGATGGAATCGACGGCGCTGGTCACCATGGCTACCTCCTGAGCGGCCCCATTGTGGCGCGCCGCGGTCAGGGGCCGGCACCGTGGCACACTGCGGGCCGTGAGCTCCGTCAGCGACGTCGCGGACGCGTATATGGCCGCGCTGGTGGCGATCGACCCCATCGTCGGCACCGAGATCGGCGACGCCGCGTCGTCGAGCCGGCTGCCCGATTTCTCACCGGCCGGCCTGGCAGCGCGCGAGGCACTGGTCAGTGGCACGCTTCTGCAGCTCGGCAGCGCGACCGTCGACGGTGACGCCGAGCGCAGTGCCCGCACCGTGCTGGCCGAGGCTCTCGAGGCCCAGCGCGACCGCCAGCGGATCGGCGAACCGTTCCGGCGGCTGCGCAACTACGACGCGCCCCTCGACGAGATCCGCGTCGGGTTCGACCTCATGCCCACCGGCGCGGCGGATGACTGGGACGCGGTGGTGGCGCGCATGAGGGCCGTGCCCGAGGCGGTCGCCGGTGTCGAGGCCACGCTGCGCGAGGGGCTGGCCAGGGGGCTGCCCGCGGCGCGCCGCCAGGCGGCGGTCGTCGGGGCACAGGCGCTCGCGTGGGGCGGTCTGTCCGGTGATGGGTACTTCACGCGCCTGCTCGCCGGCGCACCCCAGCTGCCGGCCGCGTTGCACGCGGACGCTCAGGCAGCCGCGACGGCGGCGGAGACGGCGTTAGCGCACCATGCGGAATTCCTCGCGACAGAGTACGCGCCGTCCGCCACCGACACCGACGCGGTGGGCCGCGAACGCTATGCGGTGGCGGCGCGCGCCAACACGGGCATGGTCATCGACCTCGACGCGACCTATGCGTGGGGATGGGAGGAGCTGCGGCGCATCGCGCTCGATATCGATGACACCGCCGCGAAGATCGTCGAGGGCGGAGGGCTCGACGCCGCCCGAGAGCTGCTCAACACCGACACCACCCGCGCCATCCACGGGGTCGATGCGTTCCGCGAATGGTTGCAGGCGCTCACCGACCGCACGATCGAGGAGCTGGACGGCCGCCACTTCGACATCGCCCCGCACGCCCGCCGCGTCGAGTGCATGATCGCGCCGCCGGGTGGCGCCGCGGCGATGTACTACACCTCCCCGAGCCAGGACTGGTCGCGGCCGGGCCGCACCTGGTACCCGGCCGGCGACCGCACGGTCTTCCCGATGTGGGAGGAGGTGACGACGGCCTACCACGAGGGGGTGCCGGGTCATCACCTCCAGCAGGTGTCGGCGATGACCGCAGAGCCCACGCTCACCTCCTACCAGCGATTCAGATTCAACTCAGGGCACGGCGAGGGCTGGGCGCTGTACGCGGAACGGCTCATGGATGAGCTCGGCTATCACGAGCAGCCCGACACCCGGCTGGGCATGCTCACCGGCTCGGCGTTCCGTGCCGCGCGGGTGGTGGTGGACATCGGCCTTCACCTCGAGCTGGCCATCCCCGCGGACGCGCCGTTTCATCCCGGCGAGCGCTGGGATTTCGACCTCGCCCGGGAGTTCATCGGCGACCATGTCGCCCGCGGCGATCCGTTCGTCACCAGCGAGGTCCAGCGCTACCTCGGCATGCCCGGTCAGGCCATTTCGTACAAGGTCGGTGAGCGGGAGTGGCTCGACATCCGCGCCGAGGTGCGTGCCCGGCAGGGCGCCGCGTTCGACCTCAAGTCGTTCCACACCCACGCGCTCGGCCTCGGCCCGATGGGTCTCGCCCAGCTTCGCGACGAGCTGACTCAGCGCGCCGAGTAGCGCTCGGCCCCGCGGCGCAGCATGGCGGCGACATGCTCGCGCAGCGAGGGCGGCTCCAGCACCTCCACCGCACCGCCCCAGCCGAGCACCCACGAGCGCATCTCGACCTCGCTGGTGACCCGGATGCGCACCTCGATGTCCCCGTCGTCGCGGTCGCGGATCTCGCCGCCGCGGTGCCACAGGGCCTCGCGCACGCGCTCGGCGACAGCGTGGTCGAAACGAAGCACGACGTCGTCCTGGCCGGGAGCCTGCCAGATCCCCCATGAGCCGCTGACCACGGCGTCGATGTCGAAGTCGTCGGGAACGGTGAACGTCTGCGCGAGCAGGCGCGCGTCGCGTACGCGGTCGATGCGGAACGGGCGCACCTCTCCCGAGAGCTCGTCGTGGGCGAAGATGTACAGCGTCCGGCTCTCCAACCGCGGTTCGAGGAAGTACGGCCTGAGCACGCGCCTCGTCTCCCGCCCCTCGGCATCCCGATAGGTCACCTCGACGCAGCGGCGGCGGACGAAGCCGTCGACGACGACGCGCTCCACCTCATGCCGTGTCCCGCCGGCCGGGCGCCGCTCCGCCGCCGCGATCAATCCCTGCAGGTACCTGGTCACCACCGGGACGCTGAGCGCGCGCGCCAGCTGCGCCAGGGCCCCGATCAGCGCCGGCTCCTGCTCGCTGCGCATCTGCTGCATGGCGCGCACCGCGAGCAGTAACTCGGTGGCCTGGTAGTGGTCGAGCTGCATGGCCGGCAGGCGGCTGCCTGAGCCGATGCGGAAGCGGCCGTCGACCTCCTCGATATCGATGCCGGCGCTGTCGCGGAGGGTGCTCAGGTAGCGCTGCACGGTGCGCGTGGTGACCTCGAGCTGGTCGGCGAGCTGGCGGGTGGTCAGGCCGGTCTGCGTGTCGGACAGGCGCTGGAACAGCTGGATGACGCGGAGGAACTTCTCGCCACTCTCGTATCGCTGTCCCATCGCGGTTACTTGAGGATGTTGACGGCGCGGCCGGCGACGAGCGCAACCGTGAGCAGCGACGCCAGCGACTGGATGCCCATCAGCGTCTTGGCCTTGCGCGTCAGCGGCATGGTGTCGGTTGGGCTGAACGCCGTGGCGTTGGTGAGCGACACGTAGAGGTAGTCGACGAAGGCCGGTCGCCACCCGACGGGTGCCTTGTCGGGTGAGTTCATCTGGGGAAACAGAAAGTCGGGAAGCCGGGCTGGCTGTCGCAGGCGCGCCGCCGGGCCGCCGCTGTCGAGCTCCCAGTACCAGAGCCCGAAGATGATCACGTTGGTGAGGTAGATCTCGATCGCCGAGAAGATCAGGGTGCGCCCGCTGATCTGGCCGCCGATGAGCAGGAGGTGGACGAGCAGGATCAGCGAGGCCCCGTTGCCGATGTTGGCGAGGGCGATGAGCACGATGGCCGCGACCCGGCTCGCCCCGGCCTCGCCGGGATGGCGGTGTGGCCGCGCGATGGTGAGCGGGACGAGGATGGCGCCCTCGAGAACGGGGAAGATCCACGTCGGGCCGACGATCAGCGAGTCGGGCAGGGTCACGTAGAGCGCGATCGCGGCGACGATCGCGAGCGTGGCGGGCCAGCGGGCCTCGGCGAGCGCCCGGTCGGCGGGAGCGGGTTGGGCGGTGCGGCGGGGCATCGCCGCGGACGATACGTGGACCGTGGACGACGCGGGGGCCCGGCGACAGGCTGCTGTCGCCGGGCGTCCGGATCATCGGCGCATGAACCGGCAGGTGCCCACCCCCAACGAGCGTCCGGCTCCCGGTCACTACCAGGGCAGGCTGATGGCCGTGCTCACCCGCCACCCGGTGCGCATGTCGGTGCCGAGGAGCTCACGGCCGGTTGTGCAGGCGTCCCCGCTCCCGGTCGGCCAGGCGCCGCGCCAGCCTCGCCGCCCAAGGGCAGGTCAGCTCGCGCTGCCCCTGGGGCCGCTGTGAGGGGCCGGCCTCAGGGCACGACGTTGACGGCGCTGAGGATGCGAGCCGCCAGGTCGCTGTCGCCGATGACGTCCACATCACCGGCGCCGATCGCCTGCGCCGCCGGCCGCCGCCCGGTGGCGACGCGGAGGAACGCGGTGGGGGAGGCGCGAAGGTGCAGCGTCGCCTCGCCCGCCGCTGGATCGGCGGCCACGCCCCGGCCCGCCGTCACCGTCGCCGCCACCGATCGCGGCAGCGGCCCCACCAGATCGAGGCGGACCACCGCCCCCTCCGGGGCCCCGCCCTTGCCGACGGCGCGGGGGAAGAGGAGGAGCATCTCGTCGAGCACGCGCCGGCCCGCGGGCGTGTCCACCTGGGTGGGCCGGCCGAGAGCGTCGCAGATGTCCATCTCGTGCACGAAGAAGTCCCAGAGCCGGATCCCGAGGAAGGCGGCCTGGGCCACCGTGCCACCCGCCGGCGACGGCACCATTCGCTGCAGCTCCTCCTCATCCAGGGTGCGCAACTCCTCGAGGCGCAGCTCGCTCATCGTCCGGAACTCGTCGAGCACCTCGGCCCCGGACCAGCTGCGCCGGCGATCGACCAGGCGCTCGTTGAGGGCGCCCAGCTCGTTGCGCACGTGGGCGGTCTCGCCGGGCACGTGCTGCGGCTCATCGCGTCCGAGCAGCATCGCCTCGAGCGATCCGAGATGGGCGACCACGTCCTGGATGTCCCAGGCGGGCAATGTCGTGGGGCGGTGCCAGTCCGCCTCGTCGAGTCCCGAACACTCCTCGTCGATGCGCGCGCAGCAACCGGCGATGGCGTCGATGGTCGCTGCCTGGCTGTTGGCCACCACTCACCTCCACAGGCCCGCTGGACGGGCGCCAGCCTAACGGCTCCGAGGCTCAAGCCGGGTGCGGGATCATGGTCGCATGGATGTCGCGGACCTGTTCTCGCCGGCCACAACGACCTGGTTTCGCGACGCGCTCGGCACCCCGACCGACGTGCAGCGGCGCGGCTGGCCGGAGATCGCCGCCGGTCGCAACGCGCTGCTCTGTGCGCCCACCGGCAGCGGCAAGACCCTGGCGGCGTTTCTCTGGTTCATCGAGAGCATCGGCCGCTCGCCGGTGCCACCCGAGGCGGAGCGCTGCCGCGTGCTCTACGTCTCGCCGCTCAAGGCGCTCACCGTCGACGTCGACCGCAACCTGCGGGCGCCGCTGCGCGGCATCGCGCTCGAGGCGGAGCGGCGCGGCGAGCCCTTCCGCGAGGCGCGCACCGCCGTGCGCAGCGGTGACACGCCGGCGGCGGAACGGCGGGACATGGTGCGCCACCCTCCGGACATCCTCATCACCACGCCGGAATCGCTCTTCCTCATGCTCACCAGCGCCGCTCGCGAGACGCTCCGCGGCGTGCGCACGGTGATCGTCGATGAGATCCACGCGCTCGCCGGCACCAAGCGGGGCGCCCACCTCGCGCTGAGCCTCGAGCGCCTGTCAGCGCTCACCGAGGTCGATCCACAGCGCGTCGGGCTGTCCGCGACGCAGCGCCCGCTCAGCGAGGTGGCCCGCTTCCTCGGCGGCCGCGACCGCGACGTGGTGATCGTCGACGCCGGCATGCGCAAGCCGATGGAGGTGCACATCGAGGTCCCCGTCGACGACATGGCCGACCTCGACCGCGGCGCCGACAGTGGTGGGGCGGCGTCGGGACCGCGAACGCCGCGGCGGAGCATCTGGCCGGCCATCGCGCCGCGCCTGCTCGAGCTGATCCGCGCCCATCGCTCGACGATCGTGTTCGTCAACTCGCGGCGCGTCGCCGAGCGGCTGGCCGGCCAGCTCAACGACCTCGCCGGCGACGACCAACTGGTGCGCGCCCACCACGGCTCGATCGCCCGTGAGCAGCGCACCGCCGTCGAAGAGATGCTCAAGTCGGGCAGGCTGCCGGCGATTGTCGCCACGTCCTCGCTGGAGCTGGGCATCGACATGGGCGCCGTCGACCTGGTCATCCAGGTGGGCTCACCGATGACCGTCGCGTCCGGCCTGCAGCGCATCGGCCGCGCCGGGCACAGCGTCGGCGTCGTGTCGCGCGGCACCATCTTCCCCACCCACCGCGGCGACCTCGTCGAATCGGCGGCGATCGTCGAGCGGATGCTCGAGGGGGCCATCGAGGAGACCCGGGTCCCGCGCAACCCGCTCGACGTCCTCGCCCAGCAGATCGTCGCCATGGCGGCCCTTGACACCTGGGACGTCGAGGAGCTTCGCCGCACGGTGGTGAGGTCGTACCCGTTTGCCGACCTCGGCGACCGCGCCTTCGAGGCCACTCTCGACATGCTCGACGGGCGCTATCCCTCCGAGGAGTTCGCGGAGCTGCGCGCCCGGATCGTCTGGGACCGCGTTGCGCGAACCGTGCGCGGTCGCGCCGGGGCGCAGCGACTGGCGGTGACCAGCGGCGGGACCATCCCCGACCGCGGCCTCTACAGCGTCAACATCTTCGAGGACGGTCGCCGCGTCGGCGAGCTCGACGAGGAGATGGTGTACGAGCTGCGCCCCGGCGAGACGTTCATCCTCGGCGCCACCAGCTGGCGGTGCGTCGACATCACCCCGCAGCAGGTGCTGGTGCTGCCCGCCCCGGGCGAGCCCGGCAAGATCGCGTTCTGGCACGGTGACTCGGTGGGCCGGCCGTTCGAGGTCGGTGCCGCAGTCGGGGCCATGGTCCGCGAGCTGCGCGAGGTCCCGGAGGCGGATGCCCTCGACCGTTTGCGCACCCGCGCCGGCCTGGACGAGCGCGCCGCGCGCAACCTCGTCGACCACCTCGCCGACCAGGCGGCCGCAACCGGCGCGGTCCCCGACGATCGCACCGTCGTCGTGGAGAGATTCCGTGACCAGCTCGGCGACTGGAGGCTGTGCGTCCTGACGCCGTTCGGCGCGCGCGTTCACGCCCCGTGGTCCCTGGTCGCGGCGCAGCGGCTGCGCGACCAGGTGGGATCGGACGTGCAGGTCATCCACGGCGACGACGGCTTCGCGCTGCGCATCGCCGACGTCGACAGCGTCCCGGGCGCAGCGACGCTGTTCCTCGACCCCGACGACATCGCCGGCGCGGTCACCGAACAGCTCGACGGCAGCTCCCTGTTCGCCTCGCGCTTCCGCGAGAACGCCGCGCGCGCGCTGCTGCTGCCGCGGCGCCGTCCCGGGCAGCGGACGCCGCTCTGGCAGCAGCGCCAGCGCAGCGCCGGCCTCCTCCAGGTGGTCGCCCGCCATCCGTCGTTCCCGATCCTCGTCGAGACCTATCGCGAGTGCCTCCGCGACGTGTTCGACCTCGACGCCCTCGCCGGGATCATGCGCGCCGTGCGGGCGCGGCAGATCCGCGTCGTCGAGGTGGAGACGGCGCAGCCGTCGCCCGTCGCCTCCGCGCTGCTCTTCGAGTACGTGGCCCAGTACATGTACGACGGCGACGCTCCGCTGGCCGAGCGTCGCGCCCACGCGCTCAGCCTGGACCGGGAGCTGCTGGCCGAGCTGCTCGGCAGTGACGACCTCCGCGAGCTGCTCGACGCCGATGCCATCGATGCCACCGAGCTGGAGCTGCAGCGCCTCGACGTCTCCGTCCGGCCTCGCGACGCCGACGCCGCGCTCGACGTCCTCCGCACCGTCGGCGACCTCACCGCCGACGAGGCGGCCGGCCGGGGCATCGAGGGCGGCTGGCTGGACGAGTTGGTGGCCGCCCGGCGCGCCCTGTGGGTGCGTCTCGCCGGGGAGATCCGCGTCATCGCCGCCGACGACGCCGGCCGCTACCGCGACGCGCTCGGCGTCGCGCTGCCGCCGGGCCTGGCGGCGGCGCATGTCGACCGCGTGCCCAACGCGCTGGCCGCGCTGATCCGCCGCTTCGCGCGCACCCACGCGCCCTTCCTCGCCTCCGACCCGGCGACCCGCTGGGGCCTTCCCGTCGCGCGGGTCGTCGACGCCCTGGTCGCGCTGGTGCGCGACGGCGACGTCATCGCCGGCCACTTCCGCCCCGGTGGCGGCGACCGCGAGTACTGCCACCCCGAGGTGCTGCAGCGGCTGCGCCGGCGCTCGCTGGCGGCTCTGCGCCGCGAGGTCGAGGCGGTGCCGGGCGAGACCCTGGGGCGCTTCCTGCCGGCGTGGCACGGGATCGGGTCAACCGGTTGGGGCCACGAGCGCCTGCTCGAGGTGATCACCCAGCTCCAGGGCATGGGGGTGGCGCTCTCAGCGCTGGAGCGCGACATCCTGCCGGCGCGGATGGTGTACGACGGCCGTCAGCTCGACGAGCTCATCGCCGCCGGTGAGGTCGTGTGGCAGGGTCGCGGCGCCGTCGGCCGCGACGACGGGCGCGTCGCCCTGCTGCTGCGCGGGGACGCCCCGCGGCTGCTCGCCCCGCCCATAGGTCAGCCCGCGACCGAGCTGCACGAGGCGATTCGCACCGCCCTGCGCGGTCGCGGCGCCGTCTTCGTGCGCGACCTGCTCGACGCCTGCCCCGGTGTGCCCCTCGACGAGGTGGTCGACGCCCTCTACGACCTGGTCTGGGCCGGGGAGGTGACCAATGACACAGTGCAGCCGCTGCGCTTTCTCGGACCGGTCCGCCGTCACCCTCGGCGGCCGCTGATGCGCCTGGTTCCGCCGCGCGCCCAGGGACGGTGGTCACTGCTGACGGCGGCATCGGCGACCGCCCCGACGGGGACAGAGCGGGCCCTGGCGCTCGCCGGCACCCTCCTCCAGCGCCACGGTGTGCTGACCCGCGAGGCGGTGGCGTCCGAGGGCATCCCGGGCGGCTTCGGCGGGATCTACCCGGTGCTCCGCGCCATGGAGGAGGCGGGCCGGATCCGGCGCGGGTACTTCGTCGAGGGATGCGGCGCCGCCCAGTTCGCGCTACCGGGGGCGGTCGACGCCCTGCGCACCCAGCGCGCGGTCGGTGGCCGCCCGATGGTGCTGGCAGCCGTCGACCCGGCCAACCCCTACGGGGCGGTGCTGCCGTGGCCGAAGCTCGACGGCCGACCCTCGCGCAGCGCCGGCGCGTACGTGGTGCTGCGCGGCGGCGAGCTGCACTTCTTCGTCGAGCGCGGCGGTCGTTCTCTGCTCTGCGCGGGGCAGCCCGACGAGGATGACATCAGCGCACTGGCCGCGGTGGCCGTGCGCCTGGGCCGGCTGGACCTGCAGAGCATCGGCGGCCAGCCGCCGGCGACGCACCCCCTGGCCTCGCTGCTGAAGGCGGCGGGGTTCGTGGCCAGCCCGCGGGGCCTGGTGCTGTACCCGCAGAGGCCGCTGGCCGCCGCGGTCACGCCGCGGGGACGACCCAACACGTGATCACGATCCACTGCAGCACCGCGGCGGTGATCACCATCACGTGGAAGATCTCGTGGAACCCGAATGTTCGCGGCCAGGGATTGGGGCGCTGCAGCGCGTAGACCACCGCGCCGGCGACGTACATGGCGCCACCCAGGGCGAGGAGGCCGAGGCCGACCGGGCCGACGTTGAGCAGCAGGTGCGGCATCAGCACCACCCCGAACGACCCGACGGCGATGTAGGGACCGACCTCGACGACGACCGGGGCGTTGGTCCACACCGTGGTCACGATGCTCCCCGCCACCGCGCTTCCCCACACGATCGCCAGGGTCGCGACGCTCAGCGAGCCCGACAGCGCGATGGCGGCGATGGGTGTGAACGTGCCCGCGATGAGCATGAAGATGGTTGCGTGGTCGAGGCGGCGCAGCCAGGCGCGCGCGCGATCGGACCAGCGTCCGCGGTGGTACAGGGCGCTGACGCCGAGACAGGCGCTGAGGGTGGCCGCGTAGATCGCCGTGGCGGTGCGCGGCGTGCCTGCGGGTGCATGGACCACCGCCCATGCGCCGGCGAGGAGTGAGACCGGGAAGGCAAGCTCATGGGACACACCACGGAGCCGCGGCTTGACGAACGCGACCGCCGCGCGGGCAGCGTCGGCGGTGTGGTCGACCGCGCCGGCCAGTGGGGGCGGACTGCTCATCCGCTTACGATAGCCGTTGCGACCCGTTGCATCGGTGCGCTCGGTGACACAACGCGGTGTCGGCTGTCCCATTGCCTACGATGCCTCCTCGTGAGTGCCGTCGAAATCACCGGAACCGCGCAGCGCCAGGCCTGGCGCGACGGCGTGCTCCCCGAGGTGGAGCGGGTGCGACCCGGGCTCTGGTCGGTGCCCGTGCCCATACCCGACAACCCGCTTCGCTACGTGCTCGTCCATCTCCTCGAGCTGGACGACGGCGTCGCCGTGGTGGACACCGGCTGGAACACCGACGACGCCTGGACGGCGCTGGTCGACGGCCTCGCCCTGGCCGGCTATGGGGTCACCGACGTCCGCGCCGCGCTGATCACCCACATCCACCCCGACCACTACGGCCTCGCCGGCCGGTTGCGCGAGGCCAGCGGGGCGTGGGTCGCGCTCCACCCCGCCGACGCGGCGCTGCTGCCGGGGCGGTACGGCGCCGGCGTCGACGCCGTGCTGGCGCAGATGCGCGGCCTACTCACTGCGTGTGGGGTGCCCGCGGAGGTGGTCGCCGAGCTGAGCGAGGCGTCGATGGGGATTCGCGAGTGGGTGACCCAGGCGGAGCCGGACGTGCTCCTCGAGCACGGCCGTCGCCTGGACCTGCCCGGCTGGGACCTGGTGCCACTGCACACCCCCGGGCACTCCCCCGGGCACGTGTGCTTCCTCGACCGCGATCGCCGCCTTCTGCTCAGCGGCGACCACGTGCTGCCGCGGATCAGCCCCAACATCTCCGTGCACGCCCAGCAGCAGGGCAACCCGCTCGCCGACTTCCTCGACTCACTGCGCGCTGTCCGCGACCTCGATGTCGAGGAGGTGCTGCCCGCGCACGAGTGGCGGTTCGCCCCGCTGGCGGCGCGCGTCGATGAGCTGCTCGAGCACCACGCGCACCGGCTCGATGTCGTCGAGCGGGACGTTCTCGATCATCCCGGCGCCACCTGCTGGGAGATCACCCGGCGGCTGCCCTGGTCGCGGTCCTGGGACCAGGTGCGCGGTCACATGCGACGCGCCGCGGTCGGGGAGACGCTCGCCCACCTCGTCCTGCTCGAGGCTCGCGGCGCGCTGCGCCGAGAGCTGGCGTCACCGTGGCGCTGGGTGTCCGCGGACGGGCCGCGCCGGTGAGCGCCGCCAGCTCACTGACGGCCGAGGGCCGGCGCCTGGCCGACGCCGACGCCGGCACGGTGCGCTGGCGGCGCTGGGGCCCGTACCTCAGCGAGCGCGCGTGGGGCACGGTGCGCGAGGACTACAGCGCCACCGGCGACGCCTGGAACAGCTTCCCGCACGACCACGCGCGCTCACGCACGTACCGGTGGAATGAGGACGGGCTCGGGGGCATCTGCGACCTCGAGCAGCGCCTCTGCTTTGCGCTGGCGTTCTGGAACGGGGTCGACCCCATCATCAAGGAAAGGGCCTTCGGGCTCACCAACGAACAGGGCAACCACGGCGAGGATGTCAAGGAGTACTGGTGGTACCTGGACTCGACGCCGACGCACTCCTGGATGCGCTGGCGCTACCACTATCCGCAGGGCGCCTTCCCCTACGAGGCGTTGCTCGAGGAGAACGCGCGGCGGGGGCGCGACGACCCGGAGTTCGAGCTGCTCGACACCGGCATCTTCGACGGCAACCGCTACTGGCGGATCACCGCCGACTACGCCAAGGCCGGCCCTGAGGACATGGTGATCCGCATCAGCGCGCACAACGCGAGTCCCGACACGGCGACGCTGCACGTGCTGCCGACGCTCTGGTTCCGCAACACCTGGTCGTGGCGACCGGGCAGCCCGCGACCGGAACTTCGCGGCGGCGATGGATCGATCGTGGCCGACCATCCGTCGCTGGGCACGCGCATGCTGGTCAGCGATGGCACCCCGACGGTGCTCTGCTGCGAGAACGAGAGCAACAGCGAGCGGCTGTGGGACGTCGCCGGCCCCGCGTTCCCCAAGGACGGCATCAACGACCACGTGGTCGGCGGCGCCGCCACGGTCAATCCCGCCCAGCGCGGCACCAAGGCCGCTCTCCACCACGTCCTCACCGTCGGCGCCGGCGCGACCGCGACGGTGACGCTGCGGCTCTCGGACACCGGCGCGACCGTCGATGACGCCGACGCGGTGCTCGAGGTGCGCGCCCGCGAGGCCGACGAGTTCTACGCCGCGCTGACCCCCGGCGATGCCGGCGCCGACGAGGCCGCGGTGATGCGCCAGGCCTTCGCCGGCATGCTCTGGGGCAAGCAGTTCTATCACCTCGACGTCAACCGCTGGCTCGACGGCGATCCGGCCGGGCCGGCGCCTCCACCGGGTCGCGGCGCGGTACGCAACGGCGGCTGGCGGCACCTCGACGCCGTCGACGTCATCTCCATGCCGGATGCCTGGGAGTATCCGTGGTTCGCTGCCTGGGATCTCGGCTTCCACTGCGTCGCACTGGCCCACGTCGACGCGGAGTTCGCCAAGCGCCAGTTGATCCTTCTGTGCCGTGAGTGGTCCATGCACCCCAACGGGCAGCTGCCCGCCTACGAGTGGTCGTTCGACGACGTCAACCCGCCCGTGCACGCGTGGGCGGCGTTACGCGTGTACGAGATCGACGGCGCGCGCGACGTCGAGTTCCTCGAGCGCGTCTTCCACAAGTTGCTGATCAACTTCACCTGGTGGGTGAACCGCAAGGATGCCGAGGGGAACAACGTCTTCCAGGGCGGTTTCCTCGGTCTCGACAACATCGGGCCGTTCAACCGCTCCGCGCTGCCTGCGCAGGCGGGCCACCTCGAGCAGTCCGACGGCACCGCGTGGATGGCGATGTACTGCCTCAACCTGCTCGAGATGGCGCTGGTGCTGGCCCGTCACGACATCACCTACGAGGACGTCGCCACCAAGTTCTTCGAGCACTTCGCGTACATCGCCAGAGCCATGGACGAGCAGGGACTGTGGAACGAGGACGACGGCTGGTTCTACGACGTCCTCCACGCCGCCGACGGCACGCGCATCCCGGTGCGGGCCCAGTCCGCGGTCGGGCTGATCGCGATGTGCGCCGTGACCGTCATGGAGCACGCAACCAAGCGCGACCTGCCCGCGTTCGCGCGCCGTGTCGACTGGTTCCTGCGCAACAAGCCGGAGTTCACGTCGGTGATCGCCCACATCGACACGGAGGCCCATGAACGGCGACGTCTGCTCAGTCCGGTCGATCCGGACCGCCTGCGGCGGATCCTCGTCCGGGTGCTCGACGAGGCGCAGTTCCTGTCGCCGCATGGGCTGCGCGCGCTCTCGCGATTCCACCTCGACCATCCCCTGGAGATCACCGTCGGCGGGGTGACCGCTCGCCTCGACTACGAGCCCGGTGAGTCGAGGTCGGCGCTGTACGGAGGCAACTCGAACTGGCGCGGGCCCGTCTGGTTCCCCATCAACCACCTGGTCATCGAGGCACTGCGCCGGTACCACCACTTCGTCGGCGACACGTTCACGGTCGAGCACCCCACCGGGTCGGGCCGGCGGTGCACCCTCGCCGCGGTCGCGGCCGACCTCTCGGCGCGGCTGGTGTCGCTCTTCACCGAGGGCGCCGGCGGGACACGGCCGGTGCTTGGTGCCAGCCACCGCCTGCAGACCGACCCGGCCTGGCACGACAACATCCCCTTCCACGAGTACTTCCACGGCGACACCGGAGCCGGCCTCGGCGCCTCCCACCAGACCGGGTGGACGGGCGTGGTCGCCGACCTCATCGCCTCGCGGGCCGCGCCGACACCGCTACCCATCGAGGTGGGCGGACCGGCCTCGGACAGCTGACCGGCCGGCCGGCGGGGTGCGGGTACCTGCCCCGCACCCCGTCAGACCTGGCTCAGTAGACCGAGACGGCCACCGCGATCATCGCGCCGCTGCAGATCAGCATGACCATCGCGTAGATGGCGAGGTTCATCCGTGGCGAGCGCTCCTTGACCTGCTGGAGGGCCGGCAGCCAGCTGGTCTCGCGCAGGCGGTCGCGGACGTCGTAGAGGATCGAGAACTGGCGGTCGCCGAACATCCGCAGCGGGATGCGCACGCTGCCCGCGGTCGCGTTGAAGCCGCCGGGCAGGCGCATCGACGGGCGGGTCTGCTGGGCGCCCTCGATGGTCATGCAGAGGCCGGCGTCGCGGCGGTAGGTCAGCCCGGTCACCTGGTCCCAGCCCGCGGTGAGGTGGTCCTTGCCGCGCTCGAAGGTGACCCCGTCGTGGGTGAGGTTGAGGCTTCCCTTGAGTGTCACCGCGGGGATGAGCAGCAGCCCCAGGGTCACGATCACGAAGGCGATCACGGTGATCGAGGTCGCCACCTGGTTGCCGAACCAGTTGATGACCACGGTGTCGTCGCCGATCATCTCGGCGAAGGCGAGCCCGATGAAGGAGAGGGTGATCAGGGGCAGGATCGCCCAGATCACGAAGGGGTTGCGGCTCACGGCGTAGCCGCGGGTCGGATAGGTCAGCCTCATCCGGCCGTTGACCGACCGGGTGACCGGCGCCGTCGTGGGCGTCTGGATTTGGACCGTCGCTGCCATCTCGGAGTACCTCCCTGGTGTGGCTTGGAGTCCGTGATACCACAATCCGCGACCGTTGTGAAGCTATCGAAGCGTTTGCATCTGTTGAAGCGAATGCTTGACGGCGCGGCCCTCGGGCCATCACCATGAACCCCGGGCGAGGTCCGAGAGGCCGCCGTTACAGAAATGCGACAGAGTGTGAGAGGAGAGCAGCGCAGTGTTTCGTCGTCGCTCGCGCCGCCCGGCGGCTGACCTGGCGCCGGCGTCTCCGGCCGCTCCCGAGCGCTGCGCCGCGTCGGCGTGCCGGCGCCAGGACGCGACCCGCTGCGAGTACGTCGACAAGCGCTCGAGGACCTGCCCCACGTCCTGGTGCCCCGACCACGCCGTGGTTGCGATCGGGCGCTCGTACTGCCGCAGGCATGCCGCGACCATGGCCGCGCTGGAGGGCGCCGAGGTGGTGGCCGGGGTTCCCGACCTCGACAACCGGGCCCCATCGCTGGTCGGTTGGGTCGGCCGGGAGCTCGACGGCCCCATTCACGAGCTGTTCGCCCGCATCGCCCCGAGCAGAGACGTGACCGTGGTCACCGACCCGGTTCGCCTCGTGCTCCTTCCTGGGGGCAACTCGAGGCGGTGGGCGAAGACGTGGAAGATGCTCGACCAGGCGTCGATCATCAATCGCGTGTCGGTCGAGGTCGACGAGCGCGACGACCGCTGTGTGCTCGCACGGGTCGACACCGAGCTGATCGGGCAGGGGGTGCCGCCGTGGATCCAGAACCGCCTGGCGGGGAAGGAGACCGATCCCGCCACCGCCGCGGCGGAGCGGCACGAGTTCGCCATGGCGATGGCCCGGTCGATCGAGCTGGTGGTGACACGGCAGGAGGTCCTGCCCCGCTATTGAGCGCGGTCAGCATCGGCTGGAGCCAGGGCGCCTCGGAGCGCGAGGCCCGCGTCGAGGTCATCCGTGCTGCCTGGCACGGTGCCTACAGCCACATCTTCTCCCGCGCCGAGATCGACGGGATCTTCGACGGCAGCCTGGAGGGCGAGGGCAGCTGGGTGGCGGCCCGGGTGGCCCCAGCCGGCACCCTCGCGGCCCGCGAGCGCGGCCGGGTCGTCGGGCTCGCGTCGCTCGGGCTGCTGCGCGGCAACGACGCGGAGCTGGCCGCCTTCTACGTCCGTCCGGATCGGCAGGGCCGCGGGGTCGGCCTGGCGCTCTGGGCGCGGGTGCTCGAGGAGCTCGCCCTGCGCGGATGCCGCCGCATGGAGGTCTGGACGCTGGCCCGTGCCGACGCGCGGCGGTTTTACGAGGCGCGCGGCTGCGCGCTGTTCGGTGAGGGCAGCTTCGTCGTTGCCGGCCACCGTGAACCGGCGGTGGCCTATGAGCTGGCCATCCCCGAGCGGCCGCTCGCCACGGGCTCGCAGTCGATGCCCGACCTGTAGCCGACGGGTTGCGCCGACTTCGCTGCCGTCGGGTCCGGAGGCATGTAGCCGGCGTAGAGGACGGCGCCGATGCGGCGGCCGAGCAGTCGCCTCTCGGCCCCGGCGCGGCGGAAGCGGTGGCGGACGTGGTCGAGGCGAAGCAGCACGACGGTCGCGATTGCGGCGACCAGTGGGACCAGCGCCGGCTTCATGCCCGCCGCCACGTACAGCCCGCTGGTGGCGATGACCAGGGACTCGACGAGCAGGATCACCCGCCGGCTGCCCGTCCGCAGGGTCCCGAGACGCAGCATCAGTGTCGTCTCGAACACACACGCGGCGATGACCCACGCCGCCATGCCACTCCACGTCGACGCCCCCGGGAGGGTGACGCGGCCGATGGCGGGCAGCAGCACGTCGGTGGCAGTGGCGCTCATCGACGCGGTGAGGACCAGGCCGGTGACGAAGGCGATGCGCAGCACCAGGCACACCTGGGCGAGGCGGACCGCCGCGGGAGCGACGAAGCGCCGGCGCGGCTGGCGGGGCACGCCGAGAGGGCGCGCCACCTGGGACTGGGCCGATCGGTTCACGAGCTCAGGCTAGTGCGATCCGGCCCCCGGCTCGTGGTGAGCGTGTCACGCCTCGTGCACGAGACGCCTGCATTGATGGCTGGGGCGACGCGGCCGTGACCGCGCCACCCTATCCGTTGCGCTTGAGGAGCCCCATCCGCTTGGCGCGCCGCTCGGCCGCGGCGAAGGCCACCAGGCCGCCGGCGGTGAGCACCACCCCCATGGCCAGGAGCACCCCGACTGTGGGCAGCAGGTCGATGACGCCGCTGTGGTTGATCAGCGCGTCGCGGATCCCCTGGAGGGTGTAGGTCAGCGGAGACGCGTGGCCGATGACCTGGAGCGCGCCGGGGAGCACGGTGAGCGGGTAATACACGCCCGACACCAGCAGCAGGATGCCCTGCACGGCGAAGGTCATCTGCTCGCCCTTCTCCGGGGAGAGCAGCGGCAGGATGGCGACGAAGATGCCCAGTCCCATCAGCGGCAGCGTCGAGGCGGCGAGGACGAGCGCCGCCGCGCCGAAATTCGCGTGCGAGAGATCGAGATGGATGAGCAGAACGACCGCGATGACGATCAGTGCGCTGCGCAGCAGGCCGTAGAACAGGGAGAAGAGGCTCACCCCGGCGAGGTGCGTGAACCGCCGCACCGGTGCCATGAACGTGTATTCGATGGTCCCCTCCCACCGCTCCCAGGCGATGGCGAACGACGTCTCGTGGAACACCAGCGACATGAACGTCCAGAGCAGCGCGCCGACCAGCAGATACACCTGGGCGCGCTGCACCCCGGCGGCGGTCTCCCCGGCGCCGATGGCGCCGAGGCCGCTGGCCAGGTAGCCGACGCTGAGCACGGTGGCGACGCTGTAGAGGAACCACACCACCTCCCACACCCAGTAGCGCCGGTAGAGGTGGTACTGGCGTTCGAAGAAGCCGCGGAACGCGGTCGTCTCCCAGCGCAGTGCGGACGGCGCGTTCATGAGCCAACCTCCGTGGCCTGGAGCTCCGTGTCCGGGACCTCGTCGTCCTCGCCGTCGTCGCCGAAGCTCCGCCCGGTGAGACGCAGGAACACGTCCTCGAGGGTGGCGTCGGGGTGGTCGCCGAACTGAGCCCGCAGCTCGGCGGCGCTGCCGTCGGCGACGATCCGTCCGCGGTCGAGCATGAGCACGCGGGTGCACAGGGCCTCGGCCTCGTCGAGGTCGTGGGTGCAGACCAGGACGGTGGCGGCGGTGTCGGCGTGCAGCGAGCGCACGAACGACTGCACCTCGCGCTTGCTGCGCGGGTCGAGCCCGGTGGTCGGCTCATCCATGAGCAGCAGCGACGGCGAGGTGAGCAGGCTGCGCGCGATCGCCACCTTCTGTTGCTGGCCACGGGAGAGCTGTTTCATGGGGCGGTCGACGGTGTCGCGGGGCAGGCCCAGCCGAGCCAGCGCCGCCAGCGCGCGCAGGCGCCGATCGGGCGCGTTGTCCCCGTACAGCCGCGACGCGAAGCTGAGGTTCTCCCACGGGCTCAGCTCCTTGGCGAAGGCCGCGTCGACGGACACCCGGTTGATGTGCCGGCGCACCTCCGCCGCCTCGTCGACGACGTCGCGGCCGAAGATCCGCACCGTGCCGCTGTCCGGCGTGGTCAGGGTGGCGAGCACCCGGACCAGCGTCGACTTGCCACTGCCGTTGAGACCGACGATGCCGACGATCTCGCCTCGCTGGACGCGCAGTGCCACGCGGTCGAGCGCCAGCGTGCGCACCTCGGGGCGGCGGCGCATCACGCTGCCGCGGCGCTTGCGGAATGACTTGCTGACGTCCACGACCTCGATCGCGGCCACCGTGTCCACCAGGGATTCCATCTCATCGCTCCAACTCACCGAATCACGTCCTGTCTCCGGGACAAAAAAAGAACCGCGCCGGCCGGTGCCGCACGGTCCTGGTGAGCTGCGCTCGCAGAGCGGTGCTACCTAGGCTGCGGCCTCCGACGGCATGACCGTGCCGCCGGACGGGCGGGTGTCCTTGTCGATCGTGGCCATGTCCGCAATCTCCTCTGGTCTGCGGCGCGGGGTTGGCGCCGTGCGTCATCGTATGCGCGGCGCGGGGGCCGAGTCAACGACTTGTGCTGCGACCGCCGCACACCGGCTGCTACGTTGCGGCGGCCATGGTGGAACCCCTCCGCGCCGTCAACGGCGCCGGCTTCGCGGCACCGGCCGGACTGACCGCCCTGCCGGTCGTTCTCGCCCCGGTCAGCGGTCGCCTGCACGTCCTGCTGGTGCGCCGCGAGGAGGAGCCGCAGTCGGGCATGTGGTCGCTGCCCGGCGGCTTCATGAGCCCCGACGAGCGCCCCGAGGAGACGGCCCAGCGCAAGCTCACCGAGAAGACAGGCGTGGGCGGGGTGTACATGGAGCAGCTGCAGACCTACGGCGATCCCGCCCGCGACCCCCGCGGCTGGATCCCCTCGGTCGCCTACCTCGGCCTCATCGACGCCGCCGTGCTCCGCGAACAGGAGTCCGCGGCGCGCTGGTTCTCCGTCGACGACCTGCCCCCGCTGGCCTTCGACCACGCCGCCGTGATCGGGGACGGGGTCGACCGCCTGCGCGGCAAGGTGTGGTGGTCGAACATCTCCGTCGGCCTCTTGCCCGAGCGGTTCACCATGCCCCAGGCGCGCCGCGTCTTCGAGGCGATCAGCGGCGTCGCGTACGAGCCGTCGAACTTCCGTCGCGGCCTCGAGCAGTCGGGGCTGGTGAAGCCCACGGGTAAGGTCGTCAAGAGCGGACCGGGACGGCCGGCGGCGCTGTACGAGTTCGTCGAGCGGCAGCCGGCCTGGAGCACGCGACGGTCGCGGACACCGGCGGTGCGGACTCGCGACCCCGGCTAGCTGCCCGGCGCCGCTACGGGGTCTTCGGCCGTTCCGTGAGGGTGGCGTTGAGCGTCAGAGTCTGGCTGCCACGGTGCACCGTGCACGCGATGCTCTCGCCCACCTTGCGCACCTGGATCAGGCCGCCGAGCGTCTGACCGTTGTCGATGTTGACGCCGTCGACGGCGACGAGGATGTCGCCGGCCTTGAACCCGGCTTTGGCCGCGGGCGTGCCGGCGCTGACCGCCTTGACGTACACGCCCGGACCGTCGAAGGCGTTGCCGGCCTCGATGGCGTCGATCGAGTCGAGGTACGAGATGCCCAGGAACGGGTGCTGCACGGCCCGGTGCGCGATCAGCGTCTCGGCGACGTAGCGGGCCAGGTCCGCGGGGATGCTGTAGCCGATGTTGGTGGCGCCGCCGGCGGTGGCAACGTTGACACCGACGACGTTGGCCGACGAGTCCGCCAGCGGTCCGCCGCTGTTGCCGGGGTTGATCGAGGCGTCGGTCTGGAGGACGTCGGCCAGGGTCTCTGACGACGTGCCGGTCTCGCCTCCGGCGGTGATGGTCCGGTGCAGCGCGCTGATCACCCCGACGGTCACCGACCCGGAGTTGCCCAGTGGCGAGCCGATGGCGATCACCGTCTGGCCGACGCTGAGGTTCGCTGAGGTGCCGAAGGTGGCCTGCGGAAGGGTGGTGGTCGGGACGCTGACCACGGCGATGTCATCGAGAGTGTCGGTGCCGATCAGGGTGGCGGTGAACTCCTGCCCGGCGGGCATGACGACGTGCAGCGCGGTTGCTCCGCTGACCACGTGGTTGTTGGTGACCAGGTAGCTCACCGCGGTGTCATGGGCGATGACGAACCCGCTGCCCAGCGCCGTGGCGTTCGGCTGGCTGGCGATCACCGTGCCGACCGCTGGCCCGAGCCGGCCGGCGACGTCGACGGTGGCGGTTGTCCCCGCCTTCGCCGGCGTGCCGTTGACCTGGACCTCGGCCACCCCGGAGCCGAGCCGGTCGTGCACTGCCGCAAGCACCACCACCGCCCCGATCACCAGCCCCACCAGAAGCAGGCCGGCACGCCCCCGCCAGCGCGGGCGCGAGCGAACCGCCGCGGGGGGGAGCGGGGGCGGGCTGTGATACTGGAAGGCGGGCTCGTGGACGCGCCATTCGGGAGCGGACGGGGGTGGCGCCGGGGGCAAGCCGCCCTCAATCTCGTCGATGCGACCTATTGTGGCCCGCGCATGCTCGTCAGCGTCCACGCGTCAGGGCCATCGTGACCGAGTTGACGTGCGCGCTCGGCCCCGACTCGGCCGGCACGCTGATCCACCGCTTCATCGACTCGGCCGCGTCCCGTCTCGACGTCGCCGTCTACGAGGCGGGTCCGAGCTACGGCTGGATGTTTCCGCGGGCGGCGGAGCGCGGCGTGCGCGTCCGCCTCCTTCTCGACGGGCACGGCGGGGCCAACCGCGGCTGCATCGAGGAATTGCGGTCGGCGGCGGCCAGGGGCGTGTCGGTCCCGTGCCGCGTGCACAAACGAGAGAGGCTGCGCGAGGCGCACTGGAAGGTGCTCGTCGCCGACTCGGATCGTCTCGGCGTTGGCACGGGCAACCTGATCGAGCGCGACGCCCCGGCCGACCGCCACCACCAGCTTCCGCCGGCCGCGCCCCCTCTGGCCGGCACCCGCGAGTGGTGGGCGTTCGTGGCCGGCGCTCCCACGCTCGCGGCGCTGGCCCGCGCCCGGGTGACCGCCGCGTGGCGCGAGTCGGCGCCGCCCCCGCCGCTCTGGGCCGTCGAACATGTCGCGGAGGTCCCCCCGGTGGGCGCCCCGAGCCCGAGCGTCGCCCCGCTCGAGATCGAGCTCGCCCCCCGCCGCCTGCGGTTCGTCACCGAGGGGCGCGCCGTTCGCGCGGACATCGAGGCCCTCCTCGAGACGGCTGCGCGCCGCTGCCTGGTCGTGGTCCCGTACATGCACACGTGGGCGCTCGAGGTCCGCCCCCTGCTCGAGCGGCTCGCCGAGCTTCGCCGGGGCGGCGCCGACGTGCGTGTGCTGCTCGGTCAGGAACCGGCGGGCGGTGACGCGGCCACCCTGAGAGACCGTGGCGTCCCCTTCGCGGTGATGAACGCGGAGCGCTGCACCACCGGCCATGCCAAGGGGCTGGTCGTCGACGGCACCGTGCTTGTCACCTCGTCGAACTGGAGCGCGGCCGGCCTCGGCACGTCGCTCGAGGCCGGCCTCCAGATCGAACACCCGGCCGCAAGCGCGTACTACGGCGACGCCTTCGAGCGCGATTGGGCGGTGGCGGACGCCCCACCCCGCGGGCGGGGTTGAATTCACCAGCCCAGGGTATGCTCGGGCCATGACCGAGGAGGCGCTCGCCACCGATCCCGCCGCCGCGCAGGTCCAGCGGCTTCCGGTGGTGCCGTTGCGCGACAACGTCGTCTTCCCCCACCAGCTGGCCCCGCTCGCCGCCGGTCGCCCGCGCAGCGTCGCCGGCCTCCAGGCGGCGGTCAACGCAGACGGCCGGGTCATCCTCGCGGTGCAGCGCGATGCGCAGCCGGATGACGTCGGGCTCGACGACCTTCACGAGATCGCCGTCGTCGCCACCGTCGGGGCGCTCCGGCTCATCCCAGGGGCCGGCGCCCACGCGCTGGTCGAGGGCCAGCAGCGGGTCCGCCTGCAGTCCTTCGAGAGCGACGGCGAGCACTGGTCGGCCGACTGCATCCTCATCGACGACGGCGAGGTCACCGGCACCGAGGCCGACGCCCTGGCGGGCAGCGTGCGCCAGCTCTTCGCCGAGTACGTCACCGCCGGCGGCCAGGTGGGCCCCGAGGTCGCGGCCGCGATGGCCCGGGCGACGGCACCCGCGCGCGCCGCCGACATCGCCGCGGCGGCACCGGACCTCACCGTTGACGAGCGCGTCGAGCTGCTCCAGACCCTCGATGTCGTGGAGCGCCTGCGCCGCCTGGCGCCGCTGCTCGGCCGCCAGGTCGAGGTCGCGTCGATGCGAACCCGCATCCACGAGGACGTGACCCGAACCATCAACAAGTCGCAGCGGGAGCACATCCTCCACGAGCAGCTCAGGGCGATCCGCAAGGAGCTGGCCGAGCTGGATGGCGAGGGTGACACCGGCGAGGACCTCGCCGGTCGCATCGAGGCCCTGGGGATGCCGCCGGCGGTGCGGTCGCGTGCCCTCAAGGAGGTGGCCCGCCTCGAGCAGATCCCCGGCGCGTCGCCCGAGATGGGCATGGTGCGCACCTGGGTCGACTGGCTCCTCGACCTGCCCTGGGGCGATCCCCCGGCGGAACAGGTGGACATCGAGCGCGCCGCCGCCATCCTCGACGAGGATCACTATGGCCTCGCCAAGGTCAAGGACCGAATCCTCGAGTGGATGGCGGTCCGGGACCGGGCGCAGCGACGCGTTGCCGCGCGGGAGGCCGCTGCGGCCGCGGAGGCTGCCGTCGCCGCCGAGGCGTCGCCCGACGGCACCGCCGCCCCGGCTGACTCCGAGGCCGTCGTCGCCGACGAGGCCATCGCCGCCCCGGGCACGCCGCCCTCGCCGGACCCGATGGTGGAGGCCACCACCCGGCCCTCGCGTGCACTGCAGACGCCGATCCTCTGCCTCGTCGGCCCGCCCGGCGTGGGCAAGACGTCGCTGGGACGGAGCATCGCCCGGGCGATGGGCCGTCGCTTCGTCCGCCTGTCGCTCGGCGGCATCCGCGACGAGGCCGAGATCCGCGGCCACCGGCGCACCTACATCGGCGCGCTACCGGGCCGGATCATCCAGTCGATGAAGCAGGCCGGCACCGTCAACCCGGTGATCATGCTCGACGAGATCGACAAGGTTGGCACCGACTTCCGCGGTGACCCCTCGGCGTCGCTGCTCGAGGTGCTCGACCCCGAGCAGAACCGCGAGTTCAGCGACCACTACCTCGAGGTGGCCTACGACCTCTCCAAGGTGCTGTTCATCACCACCGCCAACGTTGTCGACACCATCAGCCCTGCCCTGCGGGACCGGATGGAGCTGATCCGCATCAGCGGCTACACCGAGGCCGAGAAGCTCGGCATCGCGGAGCGTCACCTGCTGCCGCGGCAGCTCGAGCAGCACGGCCTCGAGGGCGGTGAGCTGACCATCTCGCACGCGACGCTGGTGGCCATCCTCCACGGCTACACCCGCGAGGCGGGCGTGCGTCAGCTCGACCGGACCATCGCCGAGATCGCGCGCAAAGTGCCGCGCAGGCTGACCGCCGGCGCCGAGACGGTGGTGGTCGAGCCCGAGCAGTTGCAGGAGTTCCTCGGTCCGCAGCGCTTCGACTACGGCGAGGCCCAGGAGGCCGACGAGGTCGGCGCCGTCACCGGCGTCGTCGTCAGCGAGGTCGGCGGCGACATCGTCACCGTCGAGGCTCTCGCCGTCGAGGCGCGCCCCGATCTCTCCCTGACCGGCCAGCTGGGCAGCGTCATGGAGGAGTCCGCCCGGGCCGCACTGTCCTGGGCCAAGGTGCACTCCGTCGAGTACGGCGCCCCCCGCGACTTCTTCGAGACCCACGCGCTCCACGTGCACGTCCCCGCCGGGGCCATCCCCAAGGACGGCCCGTCGGCCGGCGTCACCATGGTCACCGCCATGGTCAGTGTCGCCTCGGGGCGCAAGGTGCGCCGCGACGTCGCCATGACCGGCGAGGTCACCCTGCGCGGTCGGGTGCTCCCCATCGGCGGGGTCAAGGACAAGCTTCTCGCCGCGCACCGCTCCGGGCTGACCACGTTCATCCTGCCGCGCAAGAACATGCGCGACCTCGATGAGATTCCCCGTGAGGTCCTCGATTCCATCGAGATGGTGCCGGTGGACAACGTGGGAGAGGTTCTCGACCGTGCCCTCGTCGGGTCCACCGCCGAGAGCCGCCCGCGCCGCACCGCGGGGTTCATGCTGCCCCTGCGCAACGACGAGGGCCCGCACCCGACGATCACCGCCTGATGGCGGAGACGCTCCGCGACCTCGTCGAGCTCACCGTCGTCGTTGATCCGACGTACGACCAGAACTGCTATGTGCTGCACCGTCGCGACAGCGACGCCGCCATCCTGGTGGACCCGGGGCTGCAGAACGCGCGCGCGCTGCAACTGCTCGACGACAGGGGCTGGCGCTGCGAGCGCATCCTGCTGACCCACGGCCACGGTGACCACGTCAACGGTGTGCCCGCGGTCAAGGCGCAGCACAACTGCCCCGCCGCGCTGCACCCGCTCGACCGCGAACAGCTGGTGAGCATGCGGTTCCTCCCCGGCATTCCGGAGGACGTGCCCGACGTCGAGATCGACGAGGAGCTCAGCGACGGTCAGGTGATCGGCTGGAACGGCGTTGACATCGGCGTCCTGCACACCCCGGGCCACACGCGCGGTTCGGTGTGTTTCCTGCTCGGCACCGACCTGATCAGCGGCGACACGCTCTTCCGCCGCGGTGTCGGCCGCGCCGACCTCCCGGGTGGAGACTGGCAGCAGCTGATGTTCAGCGTGGAGAACCGCCTCTACGCGCTACCGGCGGAGACAGTGGTGTATCCCGGCCACGGGCAGAGCACGACGATCGCCGAGGAGATGGAGTCCAACCCGTTCATCGTGCATCCCCGGTACCGCTGAGGTCGCTGGATCCGCCGGTGGCGCGACCTGGTGCGCCCTGGTCACGCTGGCGCCGCCCGCTGGATGCGGTCGATCAGCTCGGCGATGATCGCCCCGGTCACCCCCCAGATCACGTTGTCGTCCACCTCGTAGAAATGCACCTGGCGCTCCACGCCCTCATGGCTGAGGTGGCGCACCGTGTGAGGGGCGTCGATGAGGTCCTGCAGGCTGACGCGGAAGAGGCGGGCCACCTCGAACGTGTCTGGCAGCAGCTCGATGTCCCCGCCCTGGAGACCGACCACGGGAGTCAGCCAGCGATCCGATGTTGCAGTCAGAAATGGCGGTAACAGGCCGATCACCTCGACGTCCCCGGCGCTGACGCCGGCCTCCTCGGCCGCCTCGCGCAGAGCCGTGTCCACGATCGAGGCGTCGCCGGGCTCGCTGCCGCCTCCGGGGAAGCCGATCTGGCCGGCATGGTGGCGGAGGTGCTCGGTGCGCTCCAGGAAGAGCAGCGGCAGCCGCGCATCGCGGGAGTCGAAGAGGAGCAGGACGCCCGCAGGGCGATTGCCGCTTGGTGCCGCCGGGTGCACGCTGTCGAGAGGGTCCACCGCGCCGCGCAAGCGCTCCATCAGGTTCGCCATCCGGCCACTCTAGGCGAGAGCCGCGCGACCGACGTTGGTCAGGCGGCGGTGCGCCTCACGGTGAGGCGCAGGCTGGCATCGAGGCGGGCCAGGGCATCGGCTCGGCGCACCGCGTCACCGATGACGGTGGCGAGTCGCTGCTGACGCGCATAGCGCTCGGCGGTGTCGTCCTCGCTCGCGTCGGCGAGTCTCTGCAGTTCCTGGGCTGCCATCTCGTTTGCTCCTGGCTTGACTGTCTGCGGTTCCGGCCGCCGTCCGCGCCTCGCGCGCGTCGATGGCCAGAACGTACGCCTGCCAGCCCAGGAATCGGTCACGCTACGAGCAAGCGTGAGTAAACGTCGGTGAAGGAGATCTGAGGTCATGCAACGCGGCGTTTCAGCCCACAGCGGCGGCCCGAAACAGCCGCGACAGTGTCCGCGCTGCGGCGCGCCTCTGCGCATGTCTCACACGGAGTACGCCGGCGCCGGGAACAGCACGGTCGTGCTCCGCTGCAGCGCCTGCGGGCACACTCTGAGCGGGGCCACGCGAACGGACGCCGACCGCCGGCGGGAGCTGGCCGGCCGCGGGCGTTCGAAGCGGCACCAGCCGGTCGACGAGGGCCCCCCGGACAACCCGGTGCTCGATCCGGAAGTCGCCCGCCGGCTTCTCGAGGACCTCGGCGGCTGATCCTCAGCCGGGCGCCCGGGCACCCGCGCGCGTGTGCGTGTCGAACCACTCGAGCACGGTGGCATTGATCACGTGGCGGTCGACGTCCACGCTCATGCCGTGCCCGCTGCGCGGGAAGGCGACGCGGCGCACGTCGCTGCTGCAGACGAGGCGGCGCTGGATCTCCAGGGCGTTGCGGGGGTCGATGGTGCGGTCGCGGGAGCCGTGGAGGATGAGCACCGGCGCGCGGATCGCGGCGAGCTCGTCGCGCACCTCGTGGATGAGGCGGACCAACTCGTGGATGGAGCGCATCGGACGCACCGCCAGGGAGTACAGCTCGTCGACGGCGGCCGGCTCGTAGAGGTCGATGTCGTCGCCGGCCCGGTGCCAGCGCCGGATGTGCCGGCCGAGGTTGACGAGCTGCGTCGCCAGCGCCGAGAGCCACACCGGCGCCGCCAGTGTCGCCACCGCGGCGATCCGCAGGTCGGTGGCGGCGAGGTGGAGGGCGATGGCGCCGCCCATCGACTGGCCGACGACCATCACCTCGTCGCACTCGCCCGCCAGCTTGTCCAGCTCGGCCTGGGCGGAGGCGATCCAGTCCGCGCGCGTGGTTGCCTCCAGGACGTCCGGGGTGCTGGCGTGGCCGGCGATGACCGGGCCCCGGCAGCGGTAGCCATGGGCGGCGAGGTACTCCCCGAGGCGGCGCAGCTCGGGCGGCGTGCCCGCGAAGCCGTGGAGAAGCAGGACGCCGCGGCGTCCTGCGCCCACCGCCCAGGGGCTCACCACCCCGGGGTCGAACGGCAGCAGGGAGCGAGCAGTCATGGGCCGCCGAGTATATGGCGGGCCCTCTGATGCTACCGTCGCGCCACGTGACCAATGAGCTGATGCGCGCCGCGCTCGAGACGATCGTCAGCGGCGGGTCGCTGGACGTCGCGACCGCGCGGTCGGTCATGGACGGCGTCATGGAGGGCACGGCGACGGCGGCCCAGATCGGCGGCCTCCTCGCGGCGCTGCGCACTCGCGGTGAGACCGTCGACGAGCTGACCGGGATGGTCATGTCGATGCGCGATCACGCCACGCCGCTCGAGCTGGAGCCCGGCGCGGTCGACACGTGCGGCACCGGTGGGGACGGCAGCAACACCTTCAACATCTCGACGGCGGCTGCCCTGGTCGCGGCCGCCGCCGGCTGCCGGGTGGCCAAGCACGGCAACCGGGCGGTGTCGTCGCGGTGCGGGAGTGCGGACGTGCTCGAGGAACTCGGCGTGCGTGTCGTGCTCGACCCCGACGGGGTGCGCCGCTGCGTCGAGGAGGCGCACATCGGCTTCATCTTTGCGCCCGCCTACCACCCCGCCATGCGCCACGCCGCCGCGGCGCGACGGGAATTGGGCATTCGAACCGTCTTCAACATCCTTGGGCCGCTCGCCAACCCGGCCCGGGTGCGCCACCAGTCGCTCGGGGTTGCCGGCAGTGCTCCGGCGCCGGTCATGGCGGACGTGTTGCAGCGGCTCGGTCACCGGCACGCGCTGGTGTTCAGCGGGCTTGGCGGTATGGATGAGCTCGGGCTGGATGGGGTCGTGTGGGCCCACGATGTCACCGAGAGCGGTGTGCGCGAGTTGGAGATCGACCCGCAGGCGCTCGGCCTGACCGCCGCACCGGCCAGCGCGCTGGCCGGCGGTGACGCGGCGACGAACGCGGCGGTGATCACCTCCGTGCTCGGCGGTGCCGGCGGGGCGACCCGCGACGTCGTGCTGCTCAACGCCGCGGCGGCGATGTTCGCCGCCGACCTCGCGGTGGACATGGCCGAGGGCATCGAGCGGGCACGGGCCGCGATCGACTCCGGCGCGGCGCGGGACACGCTGGCGCGGTTGGTCGCGGTGTCGCAGGCGACGGCGTGAGCCCCTCCTTGCCGCCGCGGCTGCGCAGCGTGACGTCGCTCGTCCCGGCCACGGCGGTGGCGGTTGCGGACGTCGGTGCCGGGCACGGAGCGCTTGCCGCCTACCTCGCGCTGCACCATGGCGGGCGGGTGATCGCCACCGAGCTGTCGCCCGGTCCGCTCGCCGAGCTTCGTCACAACCTGGCGGCGTGGCACGTCGCCGACCGCGTCGAGGTCCGCCGCGGTGACGGGCTGGGCGCGCTCGGCAGCGGGGAGGTGGAGGTGGCGGTGGTCGCGGGGATGGGAGCGCGCACCGCGCTGGGCATCGCCGCGCAGGCCCCCGCGCGGGGTGTGCGGTGGCTCATCCTGCAGTGCATGCAGCGCGATCACCTCGTCGAACCCTGGCTGTCGGCGCGCGGCTGGCCGGTTGTGGCACGGGATGTGTGCCTCCAGCGCGGCCACACGTACACGGCGCGGCTCATCGAGGTCGCGGCGTCATGAGCCGCAGCGGCGACCTGCTTGGGCTCCAGGAGACCGACACCCGCATCGAGCGCGAAGGTGCGCGGCTGCGCGACGTGGAGGCTGCGATCGAGAGCGACCCGGAGCTCGACCGGCTCCGCCGCGACGCGCGCCGGCTCCGTCGCGCCCAGAACACCGCCGACGCGGCCCTGGCGGCCGCCGAGCTCGAGGTGGACGTGCTCCGGCGCCGGGCCAAGGAGCTCAACCGTCATCTGTACGACGGCTCGGTCGGCAACCCGCAGGAACTGCTGACCATGCAGCAGGAGCTCGAGGCGGTGACCGCCCGCATCAACGGCGAGGACGAGCGCCTTCTCGAGCTCATGGAGGGGGCGGAGTCCGCGGCGACCGCCGAGCGCGAGGCCAACGCCGGCATCGTCGCCCGTGAGCAGGGGCGCGCCGCGCACGCCGGCGAGCTGTTCGAACAGGCGGTGGCTGTTCGCGCCGCCGTCGAGTCGTATGAGCGCGACCGCGCCGCGCTCGCCGGCAGCGTCGACCCCGCCGATTTGGCGCTGTACACGCGACTCCGTGGTCGTGTGCATCCCGCGGTGGTGAGGATCACCGGCGGCAGCTGCGGCGGCTGCCACATCCCGTTTGCCAACTCCGAGGTGCGCCGCATCCGCGTCGCCGACGAGCCCGTGCAGTGCTCGGGCTGCGACCGCATCGTGGTGACATGACCCAGACCGTGGTGGTGTACACAGACGGCGCCTGCTCAGGCAACCCGGGAGCGGGGGCGTGGGCGTACCGGGTGGAGTGGCCCGACGGGTCGGTGGAGGAGGGCGCGGGCGCCGAGCTGATGACCACCAACAACCGCGAGGAGTTGAAGGCGGTGCGCGAGGGGCTGCTCGCGGTGCGGAGGCGGATTGGCGACGACCCCGACTGGCGGATCGTGGTGCGCACCGACAGCCTCGGGGTGATCAACTGGCTAGGCCGGACCTGGAAGCGCAAGGCGAACCTTGACCTGTATCCGAGCATCGACCCGCTCGTCGAGGGTCGCGTACGGTTCGAGCACGTGCGCGGGCACAGCGGCGAGGTGGGCAATGAGCGCGTCGATTCGCTGGCGGTTGCGGAAGTGGCCAGCCTGGTGGCAGCCGGGCAAGCGGATGCGAATCAGTTCGACGGTCTACTCCCGGCGGATTGACGGAGCGCGACAGCGCGGTTCCGTCATGCCGACCGCACCATGCTCGTCCAGCCGGATATCCCAGCGACGTTCATGAACCATGCGGTGATGGCGCCGGCACAGTAGCACCAGGTTGTCAAGCGAGGTGGGGCCGCCGTCGGCCCAGTGCTTGATGTGATGCCCATCGGTCCACCCCGGCGGACGGTCGCAGCCAGGGAAACGACAGCCACCGTCGCGCAGGCTCAGCGCTGTGCGGATGGGCGCAGGAATCGTGCGAGTGGCGCGGCCCACGGAAAGAGGGGTACCAATCGAGTGCACAGCGCCAGTCAGGAGCGTCGTGTCGTTGGACGCCATGCCGTTGGACAGCGCCGTGCCCTCGGACTCCGTAGCGCAGCTCGACGGGGCAATCCCGCCCACCGGCGCCGTCGTGGCATCCGCAACAGTGACCAGGGTGCGAACGGAGTCGCAGGCAACGCGGCGTGCCGTCTCAGCGTGGATCGGGCTGACACCGCGCAGGTCCGCCGGCGCCGCGGACGGCTGCCGCTGCAGGGTCTGGCGTGGACATGCCTGACATTGTACCAAACAGACGTTCGTATTGCACGGGCGAAGGCCGTGCAAACCCATGTAGCACAAGGGTTTGGTCCGTCCAATGTCCGCCCAACTGGAGGAGTCAACGGCAGCGCATCGTGCCGGCGGACGGCCGACGGTGGGGAGCGTGCAAGCCGGCCTGTAAGCTGGGAATGGCCCAAGGCCTTGTAGCCTAAGTTGGCCAGAACCGACCTACATTCTACAGCAGGGCTTTCCTGCCACTCAGCGTGACGCCGCTACCCCGTGGTGTCCCGTCGTCCCGTGTACCAAATGTGTACCAGGTACACGAAACTTACAGGCCGGATGAGGTGGTGATGGTTCGTGGAATCTACCGGCCGACCATCCCCCGGGAACCGCCGACACCCGAAGAGAGCCCACACAACTGGCCCGAAGGGCATCGGCGCGAGGTCGATTGGCTGCGTTCGCGACGCTGCCCCCGGTTTGGCTCCGCTGCCGCTGTCCTTCAGTCGGGCGACCCGGGCGCGACCAAACGGTAACCGGCCCCCCGCACGGCCTGCACCATCGGTGGGAGGCCCGGGCTGTTGAGTTTGCGGCGCAAGTAGCCGACGTAGACGTCGACGACGTTGCTGCCCGGGTCGAAGTTCATGTCCCAGACGTGGTTGAGGATCTGCGCCCGCGACAGCACCTGATGCGGATGACGCATGAAGAACTCGAGCAGCGACCACTCGCGAACGGAAAGGTCAATCTGCCGACCGGCGCGCCAGGCGATCTTGGTGAGCAGGTCGAGACGGAGGTCACCGACGACGAGCTGGTGGGAGCTGGCCTGGTCGCGGCCGCGCAAGGCGGCCCTCATCCGCGCCAAGAGCTCCTCGAAGGCGAATGGCTTGGTGACATAGTCGGTGGCGCCGGTGTCCAGACCGCGAACCTTGCTCTTGAGATCGTCGCGAGCGGTGAGGATGATCACCGCAAGCGCGGGATGCATGAGCCGGATCCTCTCAAGCACCCGGTGTCCATCGGTTCCGGGGAGGCCCAGGTCGAGCAGCACCAGGTCGAAGTCGTCGCCGGTCAACTCCACCATCGCGATGGCGGTATCACCGTCTCCGACAACCGCGGTGGAGTATCCCTCCGCCTTGAGGCCCTTGACCAGAAAGGAGGTGATGCGTTCGTCATCCTCGACGACGAGCACGTTCATCTCTGGTTGGCCTCGGTCCGGCCGTCGCGAACCAGGATCCGGCTGGCCGGGAACACCATTCGAACTGCGCAGCCCTCACCCGGAGCGCTGACGACCACCACCTGGCCGCCGTGAGCCTCGGTCACCGCCTTCACAATGGCGAGGCCGAGACCGGAACCGCGCTGCTCAGCCTGATCGCCGCGCTCGAAGCGCTGAAAGATTCGCTGCTGCTCTTCGACAGGAATGCCCTCTCCGGTGTCCACGACGGCGATGGTCAAGGCCGACGTCAGCTCGCTCTCGAGCCTGATCGTGCCGTCCGCTGCGGTGGCCTTGACGGCGTTGTCGATCAGGTTGAGCAGCGCGCCTCGCAACTTGTCGCGGTCAAGGACGATGACGACGTCGGGAACGGGTCCCAACTCCCACTGTCGTGGAGCCAGGGATTGCGCCGCGGTGAACAGATCGCCAAGGAACGAGCGCAGGTCGACCGGCTCGGGATGGAGGAAGTCAGGGTCCATCGAGCGGCCCAGAACCAGCATGCGATCCACTAAAGCGGTGGTGTGTTCGAGCTCGTCGAGCACCAGATCGATGGTTTCGCCGGTTCCGACGGGGTCGGACAGTCCGCCCCGCCGCGCCACCTCAAGGTGTCCGCGCATGACGGTCAAGGGGGTGCGCATCTGGTGCGAGACATCCGCGAGCAGGCGCCGCTGGCTCTCGAAGGCGGCCTCGAGCCGGGCCAGCATCTCGTTGAAGGTGTGGACCAGGCGACCGATCTCATCCTCCTCCGGCCGCTCCTGCAAGCGGTGGCTGGGGCCCTCGCGGCTGATGCTGTCCGCGGTCACTGTCACCCTGGCCACAATGCCGAGGACGCGACGGAGGAGCACAAAGCTGGTCAGCATCGCGACCACCACGGCGGCACCTACCTCGCCAACGGTCAGCAGGAGCACGGTGCGAGTCTGGTCAGCTACCTGGCCAAGGTCTCTTGCGGCGATGAGGACTCCGACGACCTGCCGATTGACGGCGATTGGACTTGCCAGCACGCGGAAACCCGCTGCGCCGGTGTCGACGGCGCTGAAAACGGACTGAGCGGGCGGGTGTGTCAGCCAGGACAGAATCTGAGAGTTCTGCTCAAGGACCTGGGATCCAGTGCTGCCGACCGCGGTGTCTCCGACAGTGTGGACCACCAGGAAAGTGCCTGACTCGAGGGGCTGCTGGCGGAGGTACTGGCTCGAGAAGCTGTTGAGGCTTTCTCCCGGGGGCCGGGCGTTGGCGGCGGTGTTGAACTCGCTGGTGTCGGTGGCCAGTTGGGTGTCCACCTGTTGCAGCGACCGGCTGTCGACGGCACGGGCGACCACGACCAGGACCACGCCCATCGCCAACAACAGGACCATCGCTTGCAGTCCGATGAGGCGGACGACCAGGCTCCGAGCCGACCAGAGCCGTCGGAGCCGCCACCCTTTCACCGCCGGCACACTCCTCACACCCGAGCTTGGCATGGCCTCGAAGAGGCTAGCGTCAGGTATGGCCGGCCCCCGCGTCGGCGTCCGCCCCCCAAGATGATCGACAGCCAGATCACCTGATGGAAACGTCGCCGAGCCCTGGTGACTGACGAGGGTGCCGCTCATGTTCAACCATCGGTGGGTCGCCCGGTGGCAGCAGGGGTTTCTGCGTCCGGCGATGGTTGCGGTCCGAAGATCACGACCGGCCGGTCCGGTGCAATCACCGCCGGCATCGACGACACGGCCGGTGGCGGTGTGTGCGCCGGGCTCGAAGTTGGGCCCGGACTTGCAGCGACTCCCGACGGCAGGGCCGGCCCGGGCGTGGCGGCTGTCACCGCCAAGACGGCCGGCACCTGGATCGCCGGCGCGGATCCCAGCTCCAGAGCTCCGAGGAGTCCTCCGCCGAGGAAAGCGGATGCCACGACCACCGCTGCGATCGGGCCCTTGCGCGGACCGGTCCTAGATTCGCTCACACCCGTAGCGTGATCGAACGGGCTGAAGCAAGGTTAAGGCGCTCGTGAGAAGTCTCTCATCGTGGGGCGCGCTCGAGGCACGGTGCGACCCGGCGCCCGGACGATGAGAGGACTCTCATTCGGTCTTCATGGGCGACTCATGTCTGAACCTCACGATCGCAATCATGGAAATCAAGTCACCTCGGCACCCCTCCGTCCTCCTCGTTGCCCTCACCGCCGGAGCGGGCGTCGCTTCGGGGCTCGCTGCCGCGACCGGTAGCGGCCCCTTTGCCGGTCTCGCGGCACAACCGTCCTCGCTTGGTCTGGCCTCTCAGCATGGGCTCGCCGGACCTGCGGCCGCGCCAGTCAATATCGGTGCCCTCTTCCCGCCGCCGCGCGCGCCGATCGTGCACCGACGGGTCGACATTTACGACCTGCCCCCAGCAGCGCCGACGCCCCCGGCGGTGGCGCCCCAGCCGGTGGCGCCACAGGAGTCGGCGGGGCACCACGCCCCCGCCCTGACGTCGACGCCCTCCCACAATGGTGCTGGTGACGACAAGGGCGGTGGTGACGACGGTCACGGCGGGGGCGGCGGTGGCGATTGATGGAGCGGCGCATCGATCCCGTCACCCGTGACAGGGCGCTACAACTGGTTCGTCGCGCCACCCTCGGGGGGGTGGCAACTGCCCTCGGTCTCAGCGGTATCTTCACGGCGGTAGCCGCCCACACGTTTCCCGGACAGCCGGTGGCAAAGCCGCTACCTCGAGTGGTGCCGTCGGTCCCGGTTGCGGCGGTACCGGTGCAGGTTGCCCCAACCACTCCCGTTGTTATCGACGACGTCAGGCATCATCCGGCGCAGGGTTACTCGGGTGCGCCTGTGGTGTCCTCCGGGACGGTGCCGCGAGGGCCGGGGCAGGCGCCGGTGGCGGCACCCGCCTTTCCCCCAGCCCCTGCTCCGGTCTGCCACTCCACGCCCTCCCATCCGTGCTGAGCTCCGACGCGTTCACCGCCATGGGAACTGTCAACACCGTGGTGGTCGACGACGCCAGCGCGCTGGTCGCCGCGATGGCCATCGTGCAAACAGAGATCCGCGAAATTGATCAGGTCTGCAGCCGCTTCCGCGAGGACTCTGAACTCTCGCGTCTCAATGGCCGCAGCGGCGGCGATGCGGTGGTCCTGTCCCCCCTCCTCGAGGAGGCCATCGTCGCTTCCTTGCGCGCGGCTGAGATGACCGGCGGCCTCGTCGACCCCACGGTGGGACGGCACGTGCAGGAGGCGGGGTACACCGTGACCTTCTGCGATCTGCCGGCGGAGGGACCGGCCTTGCAGCTCCGCGTCCGACAGGTCGTCGGATGGCAGGCGCTGGCGTACGACCCGCGCGGCCACGCCGTGCGTCTTCCCGCCGGCGTCTCCCTCGACCTCGGCGCCAGTGGCAAGGCGTGGGCGGCGGATCGAGCCGCCAGCGCGGCCGCGGATCGCCTCGGTATCGCGGTTGCCGTCGACTGCGGCGGGGACGTCGCGGTGCGCGGGCCGGTCCCCGACGGTGGCTGGCCAGTTCGCGTCGCGGCCGATGTGCACAGCGACGAGTGGCAGGACGTCGTCGTCTTCGATGGCGGCCTGGCCACCTCGGGCACGACCGCCCGGCGCTGGCGACGCGGAGGCGTCGAACTCCACCACATCATCGATCCTTCCACCGGCCTGCCAGCACGAACTCCCTGGAGCATGGTCTCGGTGGCCGCGGCCACCTGCTTGGAGGCCAACGCCGCGGCCACCGCCGCGCTGATCATGGGCGACCGCGCGCCCGCGTGGCTCGACCGTTGCAAGTTGCCGGCGCGTCTCGTCGATGTCAGCGGCGACGTGTGCTTCGCCGGCGGGTGGAGCTCATAGTGCTGTGATCACCCAACTCCTCGCGGCCTCAGCCGCGACCGCGGGGCCCAGCTGGTACTGGTACGCCACCCGAGGCCTCGGCATTGCCACACTGATCGTGCTGACCGGCAGTGTCGTCCTCGGCGTTGGCACGGCCGTTCGGTGGGGCGGGCGAGCCACTCCGCGCTTTGTGGTGGCGGATCTGCACCGCAACCTGAGCCTGATCGCGGTGGTGCTGCTGGCGGGTCATATCGTCACCACCATTCTCGACCCCTTCGCTCGGATCAGTGTCCGGGACGCGATCGTCCCGGTCGGAGCCAACTACCGGCCGGTGTGGCTCGGCCTCGGTGTCGTCGCCGCCGAGGTGCTGCTGGCGGTGGCCGCGAGCAGCCTGATGCGCACCCGCGTGGGTCCGCGCACGTGGCGGCTGATTCACTGGACGGCCTACGCATCGTGGCCACTCGCGGTGGTCCACGGGCTGGGCACGGGCTCCGATGCCCAGGCAGCCTGGCTGATTGGGGTTGTCGCCTCGTGCGTGGCTGCAGTGGGGCTGGCGCTTGCCCAGCGACTCGTCCACGGCCGACTCGCCACCCTGCCGCTCCGAGCCGCAGCAGCCACCGTGGCCGGCATCGGTCTGTCCGCGATATCTGTGTGGACGTTCCACGGTCCGTTGCAGCCGGGATGGGCGGTCCGGGCGGGGACTCCGACAACCGTGCCGGCCAACCAGCCCGGACCTGTGCACCCGGGGTCTGCGGGCTTCAGCGATCCGCTGGCGGGAGTCATGGTCCGCGACCCCGGCGGCAGCACCCAGATTGCCTTGCGGGACATGGTCGACACCGGGTTGACGATAGCCGTCCGCTCCCCGACTGGTGCCGAGACGCTTCCGGTGATCACCATCGCTCGGAACGGACGCACCGTCTGCATCGTGCCGGCCCACGCCGGCACCACGCTCTACGCCGTCTGTGGCCGCACCCGGCTCAGCATCACGCTCGACGGTTCGAGCACGCCCGCGGCTGCGGGTGGATCGCTGACCGGTCGGCTGGTGACCTCCGGGTCGCTCACGTGAGCCTCGCGGCCGTTGATTTCGATCTCGCTGTGGGTCCAGAGCGGGCTGTTGTCAGCCGCTTGCTGGAGGGGCCCGATCCCGCCGCGGGGTACGAGCGCCTCGACGACCACCGCCGTCGCATTCGGTCCTGCCCCGAAGGGGGACCCTGGCTGATCGGTGTTCTCCAACGGAGCGGCCTGCGCGGCCGAGGGGGAGCCTGGTTCCCGACCTGGCGCAAGTGGGCAGCGGTCGCCGAGCGTCCCCACGGACGCGCGGTGGTGGTGATCAACGCCTCTGAAGGCGAGCCTCTCAGTGCCAAGGACCGCGTTCTGCTCAGCCTGCGGCCACATCTCGTGTTCGACGGTGCCGTCCTGGCCGCCGACACCCTTGGCGCCGACGAGGTCGTGGTGTACCTCGCGCGCGGCTCCCGGGCCACCAACCAGGTGGTCGGGCGGGCACTGAGAGAACGGCGCAGTGCTCACCTGGCCGAACCACGGATCAGGGTCGTGCACACGGCACATCGCTATGTGGCAGGTGAGGCCTCGGCGGTGGTGCGACGGATCTCGGGCGGTCCGGCCAAACCCCAGTTCACTCCGCCGCGCACGTTTGAAAGAGGCGTGGATAACCTGCCGACGCTGGTCCAGAACACGGAGACCCTCGCCCACGTCGCGCTGATTGCAAGGTACGGCAGCGACTGGTTCCGCGAACTGGGCACGGAGACGTCGCCGGGCAGCGCGCTGATGACCCTGAGCGGCAACGTTAGCCGCCCGGGCGTCTACGAGGTGGACTTGGGAGCGCGGTTGGGTGGTGTGCTCGACGCTGCGGGTGGCACCACTTCGCCCGCCCGGGGTGCGCTGCTCGGTGGCTACTTCGGCACCTGGCTTCCCGCCCGGTCACTTCGCGACGTGCCCTTGGACGCGGAGCGCCTGCGTGACGAGCACAGCGCCTCGCTGGGCTGCGGAGTGCTTGCGGTGCTGCCCGAGGACGCCTGCGGCGTCACTGAAGCCGCTCGCATCCTCGGCTACCTGGCCGCCGAGAGCGCCGGTCAGTGTGGCCCCTGTGTCAACGGCCTCGCAGCGCTCTCGACGACCATGGCACGCATCGCCGCCAGTTCGGCGGTCCCCACCGATCTCGACAGGGTCCGGCGATGGGCCGGCCTGATCCGCGGCCGCGGCGCCTGCCATCATCCCGACGGTGCCGTCGGCCAACTGGCGAGCGCGCTCACGGTGTTTGCCGATCACCTGGACACGCACCTCGCCGGCGTGCGCTGTCGCGGCCATCTGACGGGGGGTTTTCCGCCGCCGCCCGCACGCGCGCGGGGATGGCGCTGACCATGAGCGCGCTGCGTCGCTTGCGAGTCAACCCCATCCTCTGCGACGGAGTCGGCTACTGTGCTGAGATCGTTCCCGAGCTGATCTTCCTGGACGATTGGGGCTTCCCCGTCGTGGACTCCGGACCCATTGACGACCAAACCGTGCTACGCCACGCGCGCCGGGCGGCGGCAACCTGCCCTCGTTTGGCAATGCTGCTTGACAAGCCAGCACCGGGCTCGGATGTCTGACATCGATTGGATTGCAAGCGCTGCTTCGTTGAGATGTGCGTGCGAAGTCGCCTGCCGCTCGCGCGCCAAGCTGAGCCGGCTGCGCAGCATCCGCGATCCTCTCCGAAGCATGACCGCCGCATGGCCGTCCCATTACTATCGATCGGTACTCTCGGTCCATGAGTACTTCCACCCTCGTCCTGAACTTCGTCGGCTGGACCATTCTGAGCATCGTCGTCACCGCAGTTTCCGTCCTCGTCCCGCTGCGTCTCGACCGCGCATCGTGCAAGAACACACAGGCGCAGCCGCGCGCCATGCCCCTCGGTGAAGCGTCGGTTCGCACGCCGGTGTTCGCCGCGAGGTCTTCCGCCGATCTCCGCGGCCGCTCCCCGTCGGGCTCAGCGCGCGGCGCTCGCCCTCAGACCGCGCCCCACTAGGCACGCCAGCCCCCACCCAGGACCGGTCCCTGCGCCGTGCAGGGGTCGGTCCTGCCGTGCTCTGGCTCTATGGTGCCGACACCACTGCGCACTCGGGTCCGCTTGGTTCCGAGGTATGGGGTGAGATCATCTGCGGGCCTGACAGAGTCGCAGGGGTGACCGCCGGTGCACGAATCCTGGTCGCCGAGGACGAGGCAGCACTTCGACGCGTGCTCGTTCTCTATCTGACCCGAGCCGGCTACGAGGTGGTGGAGGCCTCAGACGGCGTCCGGGCCCTTGCCACTCTCCTGGGCGGGGGGATCGATGCGGCGCTGATCGACGTGATGCTGCCGGAGATGGACGGGTTCGAGGTCGTCCGTCAAGCCCGTCCCCACTCGAGCATCCCGATGCTCTTTCTCACCGCCAAGGGAGAAGAGGCCCACCGTGTGGCGGGGCTGGAGCTTGGCGCGGACGACTACATCGTCAAGCCGTTCTTCGCGGAGGAAGTTGTCTCCCGGGTCCGTGCCCACCTGCGTCGGGCAGCCGGTTTCACGGAGCCGCCGACTTCCCTGCGGCGCGGCACGGTGGAACTGAAGGTGAGCGAAAGACGGTGTCTGGTGTCGGGACAGGAGGTTCTGCTAACGCGCCGCGAGTTCGATCTGCTTGCCCTGTTGATGGGGCATCCTGGGCAGGTCTTCAGCCGGGAACAACTCCTGGAGAACGTCTGGGGCTCTCCGTTCTTCACGATCAAGACCGTCGACGTACATATCTCGGCCCTGCGCCGCAAGCTGGGTGGCTCCCTGACCATCAGTGCGATGCGAGGTGTTGGCTACCGGCTGGAACCGCACTGATGCGAGGTCCCAGCTCGATCCGCAGTCGTCTGCTGATGGTCATGATTCTGCCCGCGCTGGTCGCGGTGGGGATCGCGTTCCTCTTGTACACCTACGTTGACCAGGGTATCGAGCGATCCGTGGACCAGCAGAGCGCCGACGAGGTCGCGAGCGGCCTCGCCCGCCTAGTGAGTTTGGGGCGCGGTCTGCCCGATTCGGCTGTTCTGCAGGCCGCGCTCCCCAACGATCAGATCCTCGTCACCGTCGATGGCCGGACCACTGTCGCCAGCCCTCTTCCGGTGGACGCTGCACACCGCCAATTCGAGCTCACCGCGACCAGCGCCTTCCCTCATGGCAGTGTCACCGTCCGCGACTACAGCTCACTCGGGCAGGCGGTCCCCTACGAGTTGATCATCGTGGCTGCCATCCCTGTCCTTCTTCTGGTGGTCAGTGCTGTGACTGCGACCAGTTACCTTTCGCAGGCGTTGCGCCGACAGATCGACCACGCCAGCCTCGCCGCTGAGCGCGTGGCCGGCGGTGACTTCACCGCCCGGATGGGATCGGAGGGCCGAGGCGAGTTTGGACCTCTTGCTCGCACGTTCGATGCCATGGCGGCGCGACTGGACACTGCCGATCGCAATCAGCGGCAGTTCCTCGGTGACCTCGCACACGAGATCGCCACGCCGGTGACCGCAATTTCCGGCAGCGGTCTGGCGCTAGGCGACGGCACAGCAGCAACCGAGGAGGAGCGGCTGGCCGCAGTTGAGACGCTCACGCGGGAGACGCGACGACTGCAGGGACTGCTCGCCGATCTCCGCTCTCTGACACGACTGGATCTGGCGGAGACCGTCCACCAAGCGCCGGTCGCCATCGATGACCTCTGCCGCGAGATCACCGACAGGTTCACCCCGGTCGCGCGGGCTGCGGGCGTGGATCTATCCCTGCGGACCAGCGATGTCGCCGCCGTCTCGGATCGTCGGCTGATCGACATGATTATCGGCAACTTTGTCTCGAACGCGATCCGCTACAGCCGAGCCGGCGGCAGCGTCCACATCGACCTACGACGCAATCGCCACGACGTGGTCATCACCGTGCGTGACTCTGGTATCGGCATCTCCGCCGAGCACAGGAAGCGCATCTTTGACCGCTTTTACCGGGTGGACGAGGCACGCCAGCGCGCGACCGGCGGGAGCGGGCTCGGCCTCTCCCTGGCGATGCGGGCGGCGAAGGAATTGCGGGGATGGATCGAAGTGCAGAGTGAGCCCGGTGTCGGAAGCACCTTTCGTCTGAGCTTCCCGATCCGCCCCGCTACCGGCGGAAAGCAGTGTGTCCAGAGGCGTGTTGTCTAGCTCGTGTGTACCAGATGTGTACCACGAGCCACCACAACTCGCCAAACCCCTTATGGACAGTGGGGAGCGTGCAAGCCGGCCTGTAAGCCGGGTTCTGTCCCCGCCGCCTTGTTCACGACCCTTGCGGGCCGCCGCTCCCCGGCGGCGGGGGACGGCCATCCATCTACGACGCCGGTTGCCCGGCGCCTCCAGCGGCCTGACCCGGGACACGGGGCGAGCAGCCCCTGGGCGGCGAACCGCCCGTCCCTGTTCGGCCTTGCTCCGGACGGGGTTTACCTGGCCGGCCGGTCACCCGGCCGCCGGTGGGCTCTTACCCCACCATTTCACCGTTGCCGCGACCGAAGCCGCGGCTGTGTCATTTCTGTGGCACTCTCCTTCGGGTCGCCCCGACTGGGGGTTACCCAGCGCCCTGCTCTGTGGAGCCCGGACTTTCCTCGGACACACGAGCGCCCGCGGCCGTCCGGCCGGCTTGCCCGACGATTCTATCGCCGCCACCTGTCAACGTCTGTAAAGGTACATCTGTTCGCATTGACGCGGTCGCACCGTACTGCTACATTCGGCCCACCGGTGGGGCAAAGTGGTGAAAAGTGGGGCATCGAGGCGAGGAATGTGCAGCGGCGATCTCGGCGACGCGATGGATCGGTCTGACCCGTGTTCTACGGGACGTTCCGCCATGCCGTCGACGCCAAGGGCCGTGTCGCACTTCCCGCCCAGTATCGCCGTGATCTCGCCGGAGCGGTGCTCGCACCGGGCGGGGAGAACCGCCTCGTGATCCGGCCGGCCCAGGAATGGACGGCCTACGAGAACCACTTCCGGCTCACCGCCACGAGCAACGCCGAGGAGCGCCAGTTCATGCGCCACCTCTACGCCGCGGCCCAGGGGATCGACGTCGACGCCCAGGGCCGCATCCTGCTCAGCCCCGAGCACCGCGCCTTTGCCCGGGTCACGGACCGCGCCGTCTTCGTCGGTGTCTCCAACGTGGTGGAGATCGTCGGCGAGGAGGTGTGGGACGCAGAGAGCACCACCCTCACCCCCGAGACGTTCACCGAGCTGGGCGATCGCATCGGCCGGTCCGGCGCGGTCGCGGGTGAGCCCGCGTGACCGCGTCCGTTCCAAAAACCACCCACAAGGAGTTCCATGTCGATCGTGGCCGGCATGGACGACGACGCACCCGCCACGCCCGCTGGCCCGACGCCTGAGGCGACGGGTCACCGGCCGGTCCTTCTACATCCGCTAATAGAGAACCTGCAGCCCCGGCCGGGGCAGACGTTCATCGACGGCACCCTCGGTGCCGGCGGCTACGTCGCCGCGTTCCTGGAACGCCTTCGTCCCGGCGGGCGCATCCTGGCCATCGACCGCGACCCCGCGGCTGTGGCCCAAGCCCGGCAGCGCTTCGCCGCCGACGGCGACGCCGTCATCGCCGTGCACGGCAACTTCGCGGAGATGGAGTCCATCGCCGCCGCCAACGGGATCGGCAACGTCAACGGGGTCATGCTCGACCTCGGCATCTCGAGCCTCCAGCTGGACGATCCGGTGCGAGGCTTCAGCTTCCGCTTCGACGGACCGCTCGACATGCGCATGGACGGCGGCAGCGGCGAGAGCGCCGCGGACATCGTCAACGGATGGTCCGAGGCCGACCTGGCCGCGCTGATCCGCACCTACGGTGAGGAGCGCTTCGCCCGCGGCATCGCCTCCTCACTGGTGAGGCACCGAGCGGATCGGCCGATCACCACCACAACGCAGCTGCGCGAGATCGTCGAGCGGACCATCCCGCGCCGCTTCTGGCCGAAGCGCATCCATCCCGCGACACGCACCTTCCAGGCACTCCGCATCGAGGTCAACCACGAGCTGGAGAGCCTGAACGCGGGACTGCAGGCGGCAATTCGCATCCTCCGGCCCGGTGGGCGTCTTGGGGTTGTCTCCTTTCACTCCCTCGAGGACATCATTGTCAAGAACGCACTCCACGTCTCAGCACAGAACTGTCTATGTCCGCCCCAACAGACACACTGCACCTGCGCTCACCGGGCCTCCCTTCTCCTCCTCAGCCGCAAGGCGATCAAGCCCGACGTCGCTGAGCTCGCGAGCAATCCGCGAGCCCGCTCCGCCCGGCTCCGAATCGCCGAGAAGCTCGACGACGTTCGCTGAGCAGCGGCAACGTCATCCCGCCCTCGAGTCCGTCATCCACCCCACGCCTCACCCATACGGAGATCCGGGCTGTGCCCAGCAAGTCACGTCTTCAGCTTCCCGCCGACGACCTCTCCGGTGTCCCACTCGACGAGCCGCCGGCCCGCCGCACCCGCCTGCGTCGCGGCGGACCACGCACGCCCCTTCCCCTGCTGCCCCTGATCGCGGCTCTCGCCGGTGTGGGCGTCGCCTATGTGAGCCAGAGCGCGCACTCCACGCAGGCCACGTACCAGGCGGTGTCGCTGGCCTCCCAGAACGAGCAGCTGCGCAACCAGGACTCCCAGCTCGGCGACGAGCTGGCCCGCCTGGAGAGTGCCGAGCGCATCGTTGTGGCCGCCCAGCAGTTCGGGATGCGGCCGGCGGGACGGTGGTCGTACGTCGACGGGCAGCTCCAGCCCGTGGTCAAGGTGCCCGCGCCGCAGCTCGCCACCCAGCCGCGGTCGGGCGACCCCCTGCAGCAGTTCGTCGCCGCCATCGGTGGCGCCTTCGGCGTCCATGACGGCGAGAGCCTGGCGCGATGAGGCGCCGCGGTCAGCAGGCGTCGCCCCCGCGCGTCCGCGGTTGGTTCGTCGCCGACGCGCCGGACTTCCGCCGCCGCGGCACCTGGCTGGTGCTCGCCTTCACCGCGATGGCGATCACGCTCTGTGCGCGCCTGGTCGACATCCAGCTGCGCCAGCACGCCTCGCTGACGGCCGCGGCGACGGCGCTGCACCAGAAGTCGGTGACCATCGCGGCCACGCGCGGCCGCGTCCTCGACAGCAGCGGCCGCGTGCTGGCCAGCAACCGCACGGTCTACGACGTCTTCGCCGACCCCGGGCTGATCCCCGTTGACACGCGTGCCAACGTTGCTCACAGGCTGTCGCCCGTGCTCTCAGTCGGCGAGAGCACCCTCGACCAGCAGATCTCCCAGCCGACGCGCTTCGTCTACCTCGCCAAGGGGGTCTCGCAGGCGACCAGCGACGGCCTCACCGCGCTCAACCTTCCGGGGATCGTGGTTGTGCCGGCAGAGCAGCGCGTGTACGAGCCGTCACCGGTGCCGGGTGCATCGTTCGCGGCGAACCTGCTCGGCTACGTCGGTGCCGACGGACAGGGCCAGTACGGCGTCGAGTCCTACTACGACAGCCTCCTGCACGGCGTCGACGGCCATCAGTCGACGGTGCGCGACGTCACCGGCAACTCGATCACCCTCAGCAACGACCCGCAGTCGAATGCGCGTAACGGCCAGGACCTCCAGCTCGGCCTCGACTCCGAGGTGCAGTACTGGGCCGAGCAGGCGATCGCGCAGGGCGTCGCCACCGCGCAGGCGGCGTCCGGGACGCTGATCATGATGGACACGAAGACGGGAGCGATCCGCGCCTGGGCGCAGGCGCCGACGTACAACGCCAACTCCTACTGGACGTCGTCGATCGCGGATTTCCGCGACCTCGCCGTGTCCAACGTCTATGAGCCCGGCTCCGTGCAGAAGGTGGTCACCTTCGCGGGCGGCCTCAACGCGAACGTCATCACGCCGGGGTACACGTTCAAGGAGGGCCCCACGACCATCGATGGCGCCACCATCCACGACTGGGACAACCGCGCCCACGGCAACATCACCATGCAGTACGTGCTCGACGAGTCGCTCAACAACGGCGCCATCAAGGTGGGCCAGCTGATGGGGCCCGACGCCTTCTACAGCAACCTGCTCGCGTTCGGGATCGGGGCCCCGACCGGTGTCGATCTCGCCGGTGAGCAGAACGTGCCCCTCGCGCCCCAGAACACGTGGAGCAGCCTGGACCTCGCCGAGGCCGCCTTCGGCCAGCACCTGCAGACAACGCCGATCGAGATGCTGGCCGCTATCAACGCGGTCGGCAACGGCGGCGTCTGGGTGCAGCCGCACGCGGTGCAGGCCATCATCGATCCGTCCACCGGGAGGTCCACCGCGGTGGTGCCGACCACCCGTCGGGTCATCTCCGCGGGCGCCGCCGCGACGCTGGCGCAGATGATGACCGGGGTGGTTGAGGACAGGGGCGCCGAGGGATCGGGGGCACGGATCCCCGCCTTCAAGGGGGAGGTTGCGGGCAAGACCGGCACGGCGAGCGTCGCGACCAACGGTGCCTACGGCAACGACGTCATCGTCTCTTTCGGCGGCTTCCTCCCCGCCAAGAACCCCCAGTTCACCATGCTGGTGGTGCTCAACTACCCGCACGAGACCAACCAGGTGCGCTTCGGAGCCACCCTCGCCGCGCCGGTCTGGAAACAGATGGCCCAGGTGGCCATTGACCAGTGGCGGATCACCCCGTGAGGCACGCGGCAGTTGTGCTGGTGGTGGCCTTCGCCGCCGGCCTCTGCGTCTACCCCTGGTTCATCACCCAGCTCAGCCGTCACGGCATGGGCCAGCGCGTGCGGTCCTACAACCCGTCGACGCACATGATCAAGCAGGGCACGCCGACCATGGGGGGCGCGCTCTTCAGCGTCATCGCGGTGCTCGCCTGGCTGGTCTTCGACCGCAGCCGCAGCGGCTTCGTGCTCGTCTTCGCCCTCGGCGCCGGGGCGCTACTCGGGTTCCTCGACGATCGCGCCAACATCCGCGGTGAGAAGGCGTTCGGGCTCGGCGCGTACGAGAAGATCGCCTTTCAGGCGCTCATCGGCTTGCTCGTCGGCATCGGCCTCGACGTGGTCGGCGCCACCCGACAGTACTTCCCCGGATTGGGTGCCCCCGACCTGCACGGAGCGGGCATCATCATCGTCAGCGTCCTGGCGGTGATCGCGGTCAGCAACGCGGTCAACCTCACGGATGGCGTCGACGGTCTCGCCGGCACCTGCTGCGCGGTGGTCTTCGCGGGATTGCTCGCGGTGGCCGTCCACCAGCATGCACTCCCCGCGGTGATCACCAGTGCCGCCGTGATCGGGGGCCTGGTGGCCTTCCTCGTGTTCAACTGGTTCCCGGCCAGGATCTTCATGGGAGACACGGGCTCGCTGGCCCTGGGATGCGCGCTGGTCGCGGTGTCCGCCGAGGTCCACCTGCTCTGGCTGCTGCCCCTGATGGGCATCGTGTTCGTTGTCGAGACACTGAGCGTGATCATCAACGTGACCGCCATCCGCAAGTACAAGCGACGCGTGTTCCGCGCCAGCCCCATCCATCATCACTTCGAGGAGCTGGGCCTGCGTGAGCAGCGACTGGTCGCGTGCTTCGCGGCCGCCGCCGCCGTCGGCACGCTGCTGACGGTGCTCTACGCCCGCTCCCGCGGAGCCGTCACGTGAGCGCGGGCCGCGCCGTGGTGATCGGACTGGCTCGCAGCGGCCTGGCGTGCGCCCGCGTCCTCAGTGCCGAGGGGTACGACGTCCTCGTCGTCGACCGCGCGGACAACGGCCGCCTGCGCCAGGCGGCAGCCGAGCTGCCCGCGACCGTCCGCGTGCAGCTGGGCACGCACGACCCGGAGGTGGTGCGTGGCGCGGCACTCGTCAGCCCGTCGCCGGGGGTGCCGTGGAACGCTCCCGAGCTGGTGCTGGCCCGCGAGCTGGGCATCCCCGTGCGCAGTGAGATGGCACTGGTCTTCGAGCGCTGCCGCGGCCGCATCGTCGGCATCACCGGCACCAACGGCAAGACCACCACCACCAGTCTCTGCGCCGCGGTCATCGCCCACGACGGCCGGCGTGTCCACCTCGGCGGCAACATCGGCGACACCATGCTCGACCGTCTCGACGACGTCGCCGGCGGCGACTGGGTCATCCTCGAGCTGTCGTCCTTCCAGCTGGAGTCGGTCGAGGCACCGCGCTGCGAGATCGCCGCGGTGCTCAACATCAGCCCTGACCACCTCGACCGCCACGGCAGCCTGGCCGCGTACATCGCCACCAAGCAGCGCATCGTCGAGCACGCGACCGCGTCGGTGGTGCTGGGCTACGACGACCCGGTCACCCGCGCGATGGCCGCGTCGGCGACGGCGGCGGTGCTCTATTTCGGCGCCGGCCTGCGCGCTGCCGACGGTGCCACCGTTGCCGGCGGGGAGGTCGTCATCGTCGCCGGTGGCGAGCACCGCCCCGTGCTGCCCGTGGCCGACATCCCGCTGTTCGGTGCGCACAACGTGCTCAACGTCCTCGCCGCCACCGCCATCGGCCACGCCGCCGGGGTGCCCGCGCCGCACATCGCCGCGGCGGTGCGGGAGTTCCGCGCCGTGCCCCACCGTCTCGAGGTGGTCATGGAGCGCAACGGGGTGCTGTGGATCAACGACAGCAAGGCGACCAACCTCGACGCGGCGACGCGCGCGCTGGAGGCGTTCGACCGGCCGATCATCTGGATCGGCGGCGGTCACAGCAAGGGAGTGCCGGCGCGAGACCTCGCCGCCGCGGTGGCGGCGCATGCCCGCCTCGCCATCCTCAACGGGGACACCGCAGCTGAGCTCGACGCGGCGCTCGAGGCCCGTGGCTTCGCCTCGCGGATGGTGGTCGCGGACCAGGAGGCCGCCATCCACGCCGCGGCCGCCGCGGCCCGTCCCGGCGATGTCGTCCTGCTGGCGCCGGGGTACGCGAGCTTCGACCAGTTCACCGACTTCGAGGAGCGCGGCATCGCCTTCAGCGGCGCCGTGCGCGCCATCCTCGGCAACGGGGAGGACGGCTGATGGC